>OBOZ01000001.1_pt1 | contig 70366 bp, 76 predicted proteins | sample 1494301 | NCBI WGS metagenome assembly OBOZ01 (sample SAMEA3275628, study PRJEB22092) | marine metagenome | biome: Marine Biome; feature: Surface Water; material: Sea Water | collected 2014-06-23T09:30:00+00 | depth 2 m
TTTTTGAATGTGTCAAAAGTTTCATAATGCCCAAATAAACTTTGTTGTAATGAAGATTCCATATATTAAATTAATTTTTTTATTTTATCTAAGATTGATTTCTTGTTTTTTTCAATTTCTAAATTTGAATCAATTATCATATACGAATTTTTTTTTGAATTAGCTAATTTAATAAAACCATTCTGCACTTTATTATAAAAGGCTGAGTTAAATTTATCATACCTATTAAGAGATTTTCTTTTTTTAAGTCTTAAAAATAAATTTTTATTATTTACTATATTTAAGAAAGTAAAATTTATTTTGATATTTTTAAGCAAATACTTATTTAATAAATTAATTAATTTCAAATTAACACCCATACCATAATGTTGGTATGCAATAGTTGAGTCTGTAAATCTATCAATGAGAATAATTTTTTTATTATAATTTTTTTTAATTAAGCTTATATTCTCACTTCTTGATGATAAAAATAACAATAGATCCGTATTTTTGTTAAAATTAGATTTATTATTTAACATTAGTTTTCTTATTTTCTCAGAATTATGACTGCCGCCAGGTTCTCGTATTTTAATAAAGCTGATTTTTTTTTGCTTTAAATATCTTGCAACTGAAGCTAAATGAGAACTTTTTCCACTCCCTTCAATTCCCTCAAATACAATTATAGGTTTTTTAGACATCACCCCAGATTAAATAGTTTATTGATTTAATTAATCTGGATATAAAATTTACTTTTTTAACCTCTTTTGAGGACAAAAGATCATATTCACCAACTATTTCTTGGTCATATACTACTCTTAATGTTGCTATTTTCTGGTTTTTTTGAATTGGAGCCTCTACTGGTCCTTCATATTTGACAGAAACTTTCAGTAACTTTTTTTTAGCTTTTTTTATAGTTTTATAAATATCCTGGTCTGTATAAGCATCTACCGTGTCTTGTTTACCAAGCCAAACATCAATTTTTTGAAAAGGTTTATTTGATTTTGCTATTTCAACTAAATCATAATTAGTTAAACCATATGTTAAAAGTTTTATACTTTCTTTAGATCTTGAATTTTTTGTATTAAAACCACTGCCTACTGCTATCAGTCGCCTGCCATTTCTCTCTAGAGATGATGCTAAAGAATATTTTTCAACAGCAAGATATCCTGTTTTAATCCCATCTGCTCCAAGATTTTTATATAGTAGAGGATTTCTGTTACCTTGAGTAATTGGATCACCACCGGTGCGATCCCAAGTAAATTCTTTTTCTGCAAACATTTTGTAAAACTCAGGGTGTTTTTCTATTAAATATCTAGACATAATCATAATATCTCTGACAGTAGAATAGTTATCAGGATCATTAATCCCTGAGGAATTTGTAAAATTTGTATTTTCCATACCTATTTCTCTTGCTTTTGCTGTCATTAACAAAGCAAATTCCTCCTCTGTGCCAGCAATACCTTCTGCTAAAGCTATACATGCATCGTTACCTGAAGCAACAATTATACCTTTAAGCAAATTTTCTACTGAAACTTGGTCTCCTACCATAATAAACATAGAGGAATAACCAGCAGTTGACAATCTCCACGCCTTTTCTGAAATAATAAATTTTTCATCTAAACTCAAATCACCTGATTTGATTAAATCAAAAGCAATGATTGAGGTCATGATTTTAGTCATTGAAGCTGGATAAATAGATCTATCTGGTTCTTTTTCATACAAAATTTCTCCCGAATAATAATCTTGCAGTATTGCGGTTCTTGCTTTTATGTCAAAATTAGCATGAGAAATTGAGAAGAAAAATGAGTTAAGAAAAATATAAATTAATATTCTATTAAGCATCTTTTAATATTTCTAGGTTATCAAATTCTAACAATTTTATTTCATCAAATGATTGTTCAAGTTTTTTTATATCACTAAATGGTCCTAATAATACCCTATATTTAGTCTTCGATAGTTTTTTTATTAATGGATTTTTCAAATTTGTCTCATTTTCAATTCTCAAGACCATATTTTCTGCTGAGTCTTTATAATAAAAATCAGCGATCTTAATTGAATATAAAAAATTATTTTTCTTTACTTTGTTTTTTTTATTTAATTCAGTACCCAAATTGTCAATGGTAATGCCATCAACAGGTGCTTTTTCAGCAACATTTTTTTCTTCATCAAATGTTTTTGCTTTTTTTGCAATGAAAGTAGAATTTTCAGAAATTAGAACAAGATCAACATAAGGTTCGTTTAAATCAATAGATAGCTCATTAGCAATTCTTGTTGTTATCACTGAATTATAAAAGTCAGAAAATTGAGCGTTATTTGAAATAACTTTAGCAATAATAGATTTATTATTTACTGGATTGGTAATTTTTACAAAAGAATTTTTTTTAATTTTTTTATGAAAAATAACTAAAGCTCTATCATCAATTTTTTTTGATATTTTATTATCTTTTCTAAGCTGTTCGTCATAAACTAGCGTAAAACCTGTATTACTATATTTTAGATAATTAGAATAATTTATTACTTTCTTATCATCATCAATTTGCTGACATGCTGTTAAAAATAAAATTAAAAATACGGTTAAAATTTTATTGAAGTTCATTTTTAAATTTATCTTTTAAAGTACAAACAGCTAAAGCAAATCTTAATGATCTGTTCCATTGTAATATAATTTCATAATTATCAAAAACAATAAAGGCTGGATTTAATGTGTCAGCATCAGGTATTATATCTTTATCGGGCGTGATTATAGCTACTTGAAGATTTTCGTATTTATTTTCAATATCATCTATGTTTGTAATAAATTTGCTGAATGATTTTAATTTTTGTTTGTTGTGCAGTTTCTTAGCTGAGACATTTAAATATTTTTTAGGTATATCATTGGATAAATTAACTCTCTTAAAACATGGTTGACCAACTTTCCAACCAATTTGATTTAAATAGTTGCCAGCTGACGCGTATGCATCTTTGTTATCTTTTAAATCAATTGAACCATTGTTATCATAATCTATTGCATAGTTTTTCATTGTAGAAGGCATAAATTGAAAAAAACCAAATGCTCCTGCCCAAGATCCAAAGAGTGTTTCATAGTTAACTTGCTGTTTTTCAATGAGATTTAGAAGTATTAATAGTTCATTTGAGAAAAACTCAGACCTTCTTTGATCAAAACTTAATGTAGCAAGAGATGATAAAATATCCATTTTTCCAACGTAAGTTCCAAAATTTGTTTCAATACCCATTAGTGATAATAGCAATTCTTGTTCTACGTTGAATTTATTTTCAACTGATTTAACTAAATTTGAGTTTTGTTTATAAAATGATAATCCTTTAGAAACTTTCTTGTCAGAAGTTCTTTTTGAAATATAAGTTTTTGTATCCTCATAAAATTCAGGTTGAAACCTATCATATTTAATTACGTTAGGAAGAAATTTCGTATTAGACATAACTTTATCAAAAGTTTTTTCAGAAATATTATTTGCAAGAGCTATTTTTTTAAAATTTTTTTTCCAATTTTCAAACTCTGTATTAATATCAGCATAAACATTTAGGTTAAAAGTGAGTAGGATGATAAATAAATAGTTAGTTATTTTCATGTAAATCTTTCAAATATACAATTACAGCAATCCAAATAAAAATAAAACTAACTAATTTATTAAATGAAAAAACCTCATCGTAGTAAAAAAAACCAAGTAAAAATTGTAAAGTTGGAGTTATATAAAAAATCATCCCTGTTGGACCCAGCCCACACAGCTCTACACCCCTTACATATAAAAAAAGAGGTATTACAGTCATTGGTCCTGCCAAAAAAATGAAAAGCATCATTGGAGGGTCTTCAATTTTAAAATCGTTAAAACCATTAATTGATATCAAATAGAATGCGGCAACAGCAAATGGTAATATGAATAAACTCTCTATTAGTAAACCAACATCAGTATCAACATTAATTTTTTTTCTAAAAAGATTATAAAAACCCCAACTAAACGCTACGACCAAACCTAACCAAGGTAAAGAATTATAACTCATTATAATTAAGTAAAGAATAGACAATATAACTAATATAATTGAAAAAATTCTTTTCTTGTTAAGAACTTCTTTAAAAAAAATATACCCTAGCATTACGCTAAGAATTGGCATTATAAAATAACCAAAGCTAGCATCAATTATTCTATTGGTTGCTATTGCATAAATCCAAGCTGCCCAATTAATAAAAATTAAGCTACCTGAAAAAAAAAGATAAATTAAATTTTTTTTATTTTTTATAATTTCAAAAAAAATATGCCATTTAGAAAAAAAAAAAGTAGTTATTATCAATGTAAAAGTCGACCAAAGGCATCTATGAACAACAAGTTCTATATGACCAATATAAGTGATAGATTTAAAATAAATAACACCGATAAATCCCCACCAAAATGAGCCAGAACCAGCTAGTAGTAACCCCTTATTGAATTCTTTGTTCATAAGATTTAATGGAATTAGTCGTTATTAGTTTTAATAGACTATTTTAAGGTTGAATTAAATAATTATAATTATAAAACCTTGCGAACGGAGAGATGGCTGAGCGGTTGAAAGCACCGGTCTTGAAAACCGGCAAAGGGGCAACTCTTTCCTGGGTTCGAATCCCAGTCTCTCCGCCATTTTTCAATATTTAAAATTTTTAAAAAGTAAATTTACTTTATTATTTTCTATTTCAAAATCGGTTTCAGCACCGGTATAAAAATTATACAAATTTGTATCGTCAATATTTAGTAATTTTTCTAAATCAATTAAGTCTTCATAATTCAAATAATTAATATTTTTTTTAGTAAATGTGCCCAAAAGTTTATCCATTTCTTTCGTGCCACGATAATTAGATCTATAAATAATTTTTTTTTTTAATTCATCTATGTTGATGGTCATTATTAGAATATATTAACTTAATATGAATATTAAAAGTAATTATAAATATTTATTATCAGATTTAACAGCATTAAAAGGGGTCGGGGTTAAAACAACTAATTTACTTAAAAAGAAAAATATTAATAATTTATTTGATCTTTTGTGGAAACTTCCAAAATCTTATACGGATAGAAGCTTGTCATCAAAAATAAAAGATCTTAAAATTGGTGAGAATCAAACTGTTACAGTTACACCTCAAAAATATTTATTTCCTAGAATAAGAAATTTACCGAATAGAGTTATTTGTTCAGATGACTCTGGAAAATTAGACTGTGTTTTTTTTAATAGTTACGAAGGATATGTAAAAAAAATTCTCCCACTAGGTAAGGAAATAACTATAAGTGGAAAAATTAGTTATTTTAAAAACAAATATCAATTAACAAACCCAAAATATATATCTGAAGACTCTTCTCTAATAAAACAAGTACATAATCAGTACTCTTTAACAGAAGGAATATCTGAAAAAGTTTATAATAAAATTATTAACCAAATTATTAGTGAATTACCAGAATTAGATGAATGGCATTCTAATCAAATTGTAAAGAAATTCGGAAATTTAAGTTGGAATAATTCCATTGTAGAACTTCATAAACCAGAGAATATTGGGAAATATAGAGATAACTTTTATCAGAGACTTGCTTATGATGAAATTTTTTCAACTTTTTTGGTAAATTCTGAAATAAGGAAAAAAATTAAAAAAATTAAAAAAAAAAGAAAAAAAATAAATTTTAATCTACAAAATAATTTAATAAATAAGTTAAGTTTTTCTTTAACAAATGACCAAGTAAATTCCCTAAAAGAAATTAATAAAGACTTAAGTACATCGACTAAAATGTTTAGACTTTTACAAGGTGATGTTGGAAGTGGTAAAACAATTATTGCACTTCTATCAGCTTACAATACCATAAATTCTGGTTACCAAGTTGCTTTTATGGCTCCAACAGAAATATTAGCTCGACAGCATTATAATTTAGCAAATGAAATTTTTCCTAATAATATAAAAATTGAATTAATTTCAGGAAAATCTGATTATAAAAACAAAAAATTAATTTTAGAGAAATTAAAAAGTAATAAAATAGATATTATTTTTGGAACTCATGCAATATTTCAAAAAAAAGTCAGCTATAAAAAACTTGGATTAATTATTATCGATGAACAACACAAGTTTGGAGTTAATCAAAGAAAAAAGTTATCTGATAAAGGTGGTGATGATTGTGATGTTTTATTGATGACAGCTACACCAATACCACGAACATTAACCATGACAATGTATGGTGATATGGATTTATCAATAATAAAGGAAAAACCTAAATCAAGAAAACCAATTAAAACATATAGTAAATTAGAGAGCAAAATTGATGATGTTCTTAAATTTATTGAAAAAGAGATAAATTCAGGAAATCAAATTTTTTGGGTATGTCCTTTAATAGAGGAGTCTAAAAAATTAGATCATACCTCTGCCGTTAATAAATTTGAATTTTTAAAAAAATTATTTCCAAATCAGGTTTTATTATTACATGGAAAAACTGAAATAAATGAAAAAGAGAAAATATTAAATAATTTTCAAAAAAATAAATTCCAAATTTTAGTTTCCACAACAATTATTGAAGTTGGAATAGACTTTCCCAATGCAAACGTAATCATTATTGAAAATGCAAACAAATTTGGTTTATCACAGCTACATCAGCTTAGAGGTCGTGTTGGTCGAGGAGATAAAGATTCAACATGTATATTAATGTTTAAGTCAAATTTATCTGAAAATGCAAAAAAAAGAATTAATATCTTAAAACAAAGTAATGATGGTTTTTTTATATCTGAAGAAGATATGAAAATTAGAGGTTTTGGAGACCTACTTGGTTTTAAACAAAGTGGTATTAAAAATTTTAAATTAGCTGACCCTGTTCATAATAGTGATCTTTTTTTACTTGCTGAAAAAGAAATTAAAAGAATTGAACAAACCAACGAAGATATTAGCAAGTTTAAGCCACTGATTAAGCTTTACGATAGAGCAGATATTATCAATGATATTGCTTAAGACTTTGTTGAAGTACCCGCAGATACTATAAATTTAGAGGCCTCTTCAAATGACATATTTAAATAAATAACATCTTCAACTGGAAACATTAATAAAAAACCACTTGTAGGATTTGGAGTTGTGGGAACAAAAACATTAATTAGTTTCTTATTAGTTTTCTGAGCCATCTCCCCGGTATTTTCTTTAGTTGCGAAACCAACAGCCCAAACTCCCTTTCTAGGATATTCGATTAACACGACACTTTTTTGACCGTTGTCTTTTTTAGAAAATGTTTCAGTCATTTGAACTATTGCTGAATAAACAGTTCTTAAAAAAGGAATTCTTTTAAATAGATCATCAATTAGTTTTAAAATTCTTCTTCCAAAAAAAGAAAGTGACAACCCACCAACAAAGGTAATAAATATAATTGAAATAATTATTTCAACACCGGGTATATTAAATGGCAAATAACTATTAGGATTAATATTTGCTGGTATTAAATTTGATGAAATACCAATAAGAATCTTACTAAGATATAAGGTAAAACCAATTGGTATTAAAACAACTACACCAGCTATAAAATAGTTTCTTAATGTTAGAGATAATGATTTTTTTGAATTTTTTTTTGCCATATATCTAATTATAACTTGCGTAAATAACAAAAATAATTGCAATGATAAATAAAACAATTAAAATTTTATTATTAAGATTCATGATATTGTAATATTATCAATTTTATACACTTATGAATAGAAGAAAATTTTTATCTTATGTTGGTTGCAGTTGTTGTGGATATTTCTTGCCCTCTTGTACTACCGCACCGATTACTGAGAGAAAGCAATTAAAAATAGTTTCTGAAGCTAAGCTAAATGCTCAAGCAGCTCAAATTTATGAAAAAATTAAAGAAAAAGAAAACATGAGTGACGATAAAAAAACTCTTAATGAAATCAAACAAATCGGAAGTAAAATGGAAAATTCTATATCTGAATATTTTGATCGAGAAGGTTTAAACGATCCTACTGCTAATTTTGATTGGGAATATATTTTAATAGATAAAAAAAAAGTTAGAAATGCCTGGTGTATGCCTGGTGGAAAAATTGCTGTATACACAGGTATTCTTGAAGCAACAAAAAATACCGATGGTTTAGCTGCTGTTATGGGTCATGAGATTGCCCATGCTGTTGCAAAACATTCGGTTGAAAGAGCTAGCAGAGGAACTTTACTAAATGTGGGAACAAGAATAATTGATATTGCCTCTGGTGGTGTACTTTCAGATATCAATAGGACAACAGGTATGAACACTGTTGGTTTATTGGCTCAATTGGGAATTTTAAATCCTTTTAATAGAAAACAAGAAAGTGAAGCAGACTATTTAGGTATGATATTTTCATCTCTATCTGGTTATGACATTAGAGAGACAGTTAAAATTTGGGAAAGAATGAAAAAACTTAATAAAGGAAAAGAACCACCTGAATTTATGAGCACCCACCCTTCTTCTGATAATAGAATCAAAGATTTAAATGAAAAAATGAACGAGGTGATTTTAGATTATCCACCAATTAAGACAGTTTAGATGAATTATGGTGAGCCCTGATGGACTCGAACCATCGACCCATTCCTTAAAAGGGAATTGCTCTACCAACTGAGCTAAGGGCCCACAATTTATTCAAACTGAATGATTGTTATATACAGATTTATTTTATTTTTTCAAATGTCAATTTAGGCAAATATTAAATTCTACTACAACTTATCTATGTATTTATCATGAAATTTATCGAACGTACCTGTCTCTATATTATCTCTAATAGAAGACATTAATTCTTGATAAAAATTGATATTGTGAAGCGTTAATAGCATTGATGCCAGTATTTCATTTGTATTAAAAAGATGGTTTAGGTAATTTTTAGAATATTTATTAAGATTTAAATTATCACAATTAGAATCTAAAGGTGTATTATCATTTTGATATTTGTTATTTTTAATATTTATTCTTCCTTCCCAAGTAAAAGCAAGTCCAGTTCTTCCAGATCTAGTAGGTAGAACACAATCGAACATATCAATACCACGTTTAACAGCTCCAAGAATATCAGACGGCGTACCAACACCCATCAAATAATGGGGTTTATCATCTGGTAGATATTCTTTTACATCATCTAAAACTGAAAACATTTCTTGTTGAGTTTCACCAACAGCAAGTCCTCCTAATGCATAGCCATCAAAACCTATATTCATTAATTCATTTAATGACTTTATTCGTAAATCCTTAAATAACCCTCCTTGTATAATACCAAATAGACCTTTATGTCGATTTATCCCAAATGCCTTTTTTGATCTTTCTGCCCAATACAAAGATAGATCCATAGATTTTTTTATTAAATCATAATCGATAGTTTTTTTTGGGCACTCATCCATAATCATAACAATATCTGAATTTAATCCCAGTTGAACTCTTATACTTTCTTCAGGGCTTAAATAAAACTTTTTACCATCTACATGTGAATTAAAGATGGCTCCTTTTTCACGATCAATTTTATTTAATTTCGAAAGAGACATTACTTGAAAACCACCAGAGTCTGTTAAAATTGGTAAATCACAATTCATAAATTTATGGAGGCCACCGGCAGAATTAATTCGTTCAACACCTGGTCTAATCATTAAATGATAAGTGTTAGACAAAATTATTTGAGAACCTGTTTTTTTTATGTCATCAATTGTACAAGCTTTTACGGTTGCTTGTGTACCAACAGGCATAAAGGCTGGTGTGTTTATACTACCACGATGTGTTTCTATAACACCTGATCTTGCAAACTTATCTTTTTTTAGAACTTTAAAGGCAAAATTTTTTAATGCCATCCAATAGATTATTGTGATTTAAAGCTTATGATCTTATCTGGATCTGATACAGATCCATTATTGCTTTCATCACCTCTTTTAATTTTATCTACTAAATCCATTCCTTCAATTACTTTACCAAAAACAGTGTATTGTCTGTCTAAAAAAGGTGCTGGTTTAAAACATATAAAAAATTGACTATTTGCACTATTTGGATCCGAAGATCTAGCCATTGATAAAGTTCCTCTATCATGGGGTAAACTACTAAATTCTTGCTTCAAATCTGGTAAATCAGATCCCCCCATTCCAGCTCTTCTTAAATCAAAATCTTTAGACTCTGAATTACCAAACTTAACGTCACCAGTTTGAGCCATAAATCCATCAATAACTCTGTGAAAAACAACGTTATCGTATTTGCCATCGTTTGCTAGTTCTTTAATTCTTTTGACATGATTTGGAGCCACATCTTCAAATAACTCTATTTTTACATCTCCATCTTTTAATTTTAAAATCATTATATTCTCCTCAGCTATTGATTGATTGGTAATAAAAAAAAATAAAATAAATAGATTAATTAAAATTTTATTCATATTTTTCTTTTAAAGATTTGATAGTACTTTTAGTAGTAAATTTCTTAATATCACCATTTAATTTTACAATCTCTTTAACAAATCTAGAAGAGATTATTTGATTTTCAACATCTGACATTAAAAAAATAGTTTCGATATTCTGATTTAATTTTCTATTCATTCCAGCTAATTGGAATTCGTACTCAAAATCCGACACAGCTCTTAATCCCCTTAAGATAATATTTGATTTATATTTTTTGCACAAATCGGTGGTTAATGAGCTAAAAGATACAACTATAATTTTTTTTTTATTAAGTTTTAAATCCTTAAATAGAGCTTTGTTTAGTATCTCAATTCTCTCCTCAGAACTAAAAAGATAATTTTTACTGCTAACATCAGATACACCAACAACAATCTTATCAAATAATTTTAAGGCTTTTTTTATTACATCTATGTGACCATAGGTGATTGGATCAAATGTGCCTGGGTATATTGCTATTTTGCTCATTAAATTAAATCAAGTTATCATCTATTTTAATAGCAGACACAACTTTTTCCTCACCAGATAATTTAATAATCCTTACACCTTGTGTATTTCTACCAGCAGTTCTGATTTCTTTAACAGCAACTCTTATAACTCTACCTTTGTTAGTTGATATCAAAATTTCGTCACCCTCATTAACAGGGAATGAGGATGTAATGTTTCCATTCCTTGGTGAATTAACAATTCCAATTATACCTTTACCTCCCCTGTTTGTTACTCTGTAGTCAAAATGAGAGGTTTTTTTACCAAATCCATTTTCACTTATTGATAAAACAAATTTTTCTTTTGCATTTAATTCAGATTTTTCATCTTTAGATTTTTTTCCATTTTTTTTGATTTTGTCACTATCAATAACAGATAAAGAAACTATTTGATCATTTGGTGCTAATTCAATTCCCTTAATACCTTTTGAAGATCTTCCTTTAAAAACTCTTAATTTTTTTGCTTCAAATCGTATACATTTACCAAATTTTGTACTTAAAATTACGTCTTGATCATCTTTGCAAATTTTAACCCCTACTATCTTGTCGTTATTATCTAGTTTCATCGCAATTTTCCCAGAGGCATTAATAGATGAAAAATCATCTAAACTATTTTTTCTAACTTTACCGAGAGCTGTAGCAAAGATTATCTGATAATTTTTAGATTCTGTTTCATCTTCAGGCATTGGCATAATTGAGCTGATTGCTTGATGGCTCTTCAAAGGTAAAATATTAAATAAGGATTTACCCTTTGATGTAGATGATCCTTCGGGTATTTTCCAAGCTTTAACCTTGTAAACCAACCCTTCTGTAGAAAAAAACAAGACTGAAGTATGTGTATTTACAGATAAGGTTTGTATTACAGAGTCTTGGTCTCTAGTTGTTATTCCTGATTTACCTTTACCACCTCTTTTTTGTTTTTTAACACCGTCCAATGAACCTCTTTTAATATATCCTTGAAGTGTCACTGTAATAATTACAGATTGTTTTTGAATTGTTTCTTCAATATCGTAATTTAAAACTGCATCGATTATTTTAGTTCTTCTTGGTACTGCAAATTTTTCTTTTATATTTCTAAGCTCTTCACCTATCACTTTTAGTAATTCTTTTTTGGAAGATATGATTTTTTTAAAGTTTGCAATCAGTTCTGCTAGTTTTTTTATTTCAACTTCAATTTCATTTATTCCAAGTGCAGTTAATTTTTGTAATCTTAATTCTAGAATAGCTAGAACTTGAGGCTCAGATAAAGAATATAAGTTTTTGCCTTTTTTGCCTTCAACCAAGGAGATTAATTTTTGAGATTTATTAATTTTCCACTTAGTTTTTAATATAGATCCTTTAGCATCATCAGGTGTTTTTGAGGATCGAATTATTTTTATAATTTTATCTAAATTTTCCACAGAAACTGATAGCCCTATTAAGATATGCGCTCGCTCTTCTGCTTTTTGTAAATCAAATTTTGTTTTTTTAATTACAACATCTTCTCTGAAAGATAAAAAGTTTGCTAAAAAATCTTTAAGTGTGCACGTTTTAGGTTTACCCTCAACAATAGCTAGAGTGTTAAATCCAAAAGAGCTCTCAATTTGAGTATTCTTGTATAGTTGTCTTTTAATAGTTTCTGGTTCAACACCATTTCTTAGATCAATAGCAACTCTAATTCCCTCTCTATTTGACTCGTCTCTGATATCTTTTATTCCTTCAATTTTTTTTTCTCTAACGAGCTGAGCAATTCTTTCATTTAAAACTGATTTATTTACCTGATATGGTATGGAGGTAATCACTAGTCTTTCACGACCATTTTTTTGCTGTTCTATTGAGACTTCACCTCTAATTTTAAAAGAGCCTCTTCCGTTGTTATAACCTTGTTTAATAATATCTTTACCAATTATCACACCTCCTGTTGGAAAATCTGGTCCAGGAATATGTTTCATTAACTCTTTAATTTTAATGTCTTTGTCAGCGATAAGTGCCAAAGTTCCATCGATTATTTCACCTAAATTATGTGGAGGAATACTAGTTGCCATACCAACTGCAATACCACCAGCGCCGTTTACTAATAAATTTGGAAATTGAGCTGGTAAGACACTTGGTTCTTTTTCAGTTTCATCATAATTACTTTTATAAGAAACAGTATTTTTCTCAATATCATCAATTAAAAATTGTGAAACTTTTGATAAACGTGTTTCAGTATATCTCATAGCAGCAGCTGGATCTCCATCAATTGAACCGAAGTTTCCTTGACCTTGCACTAATGGCAGGCTCATTGAAAAATCTTGTACCATTCTAACAAGAGCATCATAAACAGATTGATCACCATGTGGGTGATATTTACCAATTACATCACCAACTATTCTTGCAGATTTTCTAAATTGTTTTGACCAATCATAACCACCTTTATACATTGCGTATAAAATTCTTCGATGAACAGGTTTAAGTCCGTCTCTGATATCTGGAAGAGCACGACTTACAATTACACTCATAGCGTATGAAAGATATGATGAGCTCATCTCATCATGCATTGAGATTAATTTAATATTGTTGTCTTTTGTTTCTTCAGATTTTTGCATAGACACTAAAATGGAATTTCGTCATCCATGTCGTTAGGGACTTGAGAAGAGTCTTCCATATTATTTTGTGGATTAGGATCGTTTTGAATACCTCCACCGCTATTGCCACCACCTAACATTGTTAATGAAGAATTGTATCCTTGGATAACAATTTCAGTAGAGTATTTATCCTGACCAGATTGTTCATCCTTCCATTTCCTTGTTGTAATTTGACCCTCTACATAAATTTGTGCACCTTTTTTTAGATACTGTTGAACAACATTAACAAGACCTTCATTAAATACAACTATACGGTGCCATTCTGTTTTTTCCTTTTTCTCACCTGTATTTTTATCTTTCCAAGACTGACTAGTTGCAAGACTTAATCTCGCTACACTCTTACCATTTACCATTTGTTTGATTTCAGGGTCTGCGCCCAAACGACCAATTAATAACACTTTATTTAAACTTCCAGCCATAATATTTTAATATTTGTTTATTTAATTAAATAGATTTATACCACAATTCTTCTGAATATTAATTTTATTAAGTCAAAGCAACAAAAATTATGATGAAAAAGATAGTTATTAAGGGTGCTAAAGAACATAATTTGAAGAATGTTTCTGTTGAGATTCCAAAAGATAAATTTGTTGTAATTACAGGTCTCTCAGGGTCAGGAAAATCTTCTTTAGCATTTGATACTATCTATGCTGAGGGCCAAAGAAGATACGTGGAAAGTTTATCAGCATATGCAAGACAATTTTTGGACAAAATGAAAAAACCAAATGTTGATCTTATCGAAGGATTAAGTCCTGCAATTGCCATTGAACAAAAAAATACTTCAAAAAATCCAAGATCTACAGTTGCTACTGTTACTGAGATTTATGACTATATGCGTGTACTCTATGCAAGAGCAGGTATTCCCTACTCTCCATTTACTGGTAAACCAATAACATCACAAACCATAACTCAAATAGTAGATTTAATTAAAAAACTTCCTAAAAAATCTACAATTTATATATATGCACCTGTTGTTAGAGGACGTAAAGGTGAATATAGAAAAGATATTTTAAGTTATAAGCGAAGAGGTTTTAGAAAAATTAAAATTGATAATATTTTATATGATATTGATAAATCTCCTAACTTAGACAAAAAACTTAAACATGATATTTCAGTTTTAGTTGATAGAATTGTTTTAAATTCAAAGTTGGGAAATAGATTAGCTGAAAGTGTTGAAACAGCTGTAAATCTTGCAAATGGGCTGGTTTTTGTTGAGTATGAAGATGAAACATTACCTCAAAAACATCGAAAAGTTGAAAAATTAATTTACTCAACAAAGTTTGCATGTCCAGAAAGTGGATTTACTATTGAGGAAATAGAGCCAAGATTATTTTCATTTAACAGTCCTTACGGTGCCTGTGAAGAATGTGAAGGTATTGGTATGAAATTAAATGTTGATCCAAACCTTGTTGTACCTGATGAAAGGAAAAGTTTAGCCGACGGTGCAATTGAACCTTGGGCAAAATCAACAACCTTATATTATGCACAAACTTTATCATCTTTAGCAAAACATTATGGATTTTCTTTAGATGAAAAATGGAAAAAACTACCTAAAAAAATTAAAGATATTGTTCTTTATGGATCAGATGAAGATGAAATAAAATTTAATTATGACGATGGTTATGAAAAATATTCTTATAAAAAAACATTTGAAGGGGTTATCAATAATCTTGAGCGAAGATTTTTAGAATCTGATAGCGAATGGAAAAGAGAGGCTATAGCAGAATATCAGTCAGATACTGCGTGTGAGGCTTGTAACGGTGACCGTCTTAAAGAAGAAGCATTATGTGTTAAAATTAATGGTCTTAATATTAGTGAAGTAACGAAAAAATCAATATCTGACTCTGCTGAATGGTTCAAAGATTTAGTAAATCATATAGATAAAAGACAATTTAAAATTGCAGAACATGTACTCAAAGAAATTAACGAAAGATTAAATTTTTTACTTAATGTGGGATTAGATTACTTAACTCTATCAAGAGAGTCTGGCACATTATCTGGTGGAGAAGCTCAGAGAATAAGATTAGCCTCTCAAATAGGTTCAGGTTTAACTGGTGTACTTTATGTACTAGACGAACCATCAATTGGATTACACCAAAAAGATAATGTTAAACTTATTAATGCTTTAAAAAGATTAAGAGATCTTGGCAACACAGTAATAGTTGTAGAACATGACACAGAAACTATGGAAAATGCAGATCATATTATAGATCTTGGACCTGAAGCTGGAACTAATGGTGGTCAAGTAACATCGCAAGGCACTTATGATGAAATTAAGAAAGATAAAAATAGTATTACAGGTCAATACCTTGCAAACAAAAAGAAAATTGAAATTCCTAAATCTAGACGAATAGCTAAAAATGGGAGATTTGTTGAAATCAATGGAGCAACGGGAAATAATTTAAATAATGTAAATCTTAAAATTCCAACAGGAACATTCACCTGTGTAACTGGCGTATCTGGTAGTGGAAAATCAACATTAATATTACAAACACTTTTTCATGCCTTAAATTTAACTCTTAACAATAAAGCTAAAAAAGCGCCTAAAGCCTTTAAAGGATATAAAGGTGTTGAATTAATCGATAAAATTATTGATATAGACCAGTCTCCGATTGGAAGAACACCTAGATCAAATCCTGCAACCTATACCGGTGCTTTTGGGCCAATCAGAGATTGGTTTACAAGTTTACCTGAGTCTAAAACAAGAGGCTATAAGCCTGGTAGATTTTCATTTAATGTTAAAGGTGGAAGATGTGAAGCCTGTGAAGGGGATGGTGTAATCACGTATGAAATGCACTTTTTACCGGATGTTTATATTCAGTGTGATGAGTGTAAGGGTACAAGATATAATAGAGAAACATTAGAAATAAAATTTAAGGGTAAAAGTATTGCAGATGTTTTAGATATGTCAGTTGACGAAGGTTGCGAGTATTTTGAAAATATATCAAATATTAAAACAAAATTATTAACTTTAAAAAAAGTTGGTTTGGGTTACATAAAAATAGGTCAACAAGCAACAACCCTTTCAGGTGGTGAGGCTCAAAGAATTAAGCTTGCTAAAGAGTTGTCTAAAAGATCCACAGGTAGAACAATGTATATATTAGATGAGCCCACAACTGGTTTGCATCAGCATGATATTAAAAAACTTTTAGAAATTCTTCATACTTTTGTAAAACTAGGTAACACTGTTGTTGTAATTGAGCATAATTTGGATGTTATTAAAACAGCAGATTATATTGTTGATATGGGTCCTGAAGGTGGTGTTAAGGGTGGTAAAATTATCGCAGAAGGTAAACCGGAAGAAGTTACGAAAATTAAAGACAGTTACACTGGTCAGTTTTTAAAACCCTTATTAAATTAAATATAAAAACTTAAAAATAGTCAAAATTTAGTGTATAATTTTATGAATCATGAGTAATTTATTATCTTCATTATCAAAAACTGTTCACGCATCATTGGCTTTAGCTATAATTTTGTTTGTTGGAATGTTTTTTCAAAATGAAGGTATTGCCTTTGACACATTATTTTGGAGTTGGTTATTTAGATATATCCATGTTCTTGTTGCAATAATGTGGATTGGACTACTTTGGTATTTCAATTTTGTTCAAATTCCAAACATGGCTAAAATTCCAGATGAACAAAAGCCTGCTATTGGAAAAGTGATAGCTCCAGCAGCTTTATTTTATTTTAGATGGGCTGCAGCCTTTACTGTCCTATCTGGTTTAATATTAGCTTGGCTAAATGGTTATCTACATGACGCAATGACTTTTAGTATTGGTTCTGGCATTCCAAAACATACTGCAATAGGGATTGGAATGTGGTTGGGTATTATAATGGCTTTTAACGTTTGGTTTGTAATATGGCCAAATCAAAAAAGAGCATTAGGAATTGTTGAAACTGATCCTGAAACAAAAGCAAAGTCTGCTAAAACAGCAATGTTATTTTCTAGAACAAATACACTTCTATCTCTACCGATGTTACTTACAATGGTAGCCGCACAAAATATTTACTAAAATATCTATTTACTATCGTCTTCTCTTAAGACAGTTTTTTGAGAAACTCTTAATCTAACCAATACTGTATTGGCTATATAAATTGATGAATAGGTTCCAAAAATAACTCCTAAAATCATTGCTAGTGAAAATCCTTTTAAGATTTCACCACCAAAGAGGTAAATAGCAAGCAATGCAAGTAAAGTTGTTGCGGAAGTAATTATTGTTCTAGATAAGGTTTCGTTTATTGAAATATTGGTTAACTCAAAAATTTTTATATCTGAATATTTTCTTAAATTTTCTCTTACACGATCAAATATTACAACTGTGTCATTCATTGAATAACCAACAATAGTTAAAACAGCAGCTATGATTGATAAGTTAATTTCTAAACTAAATAGAGAAAAAACTCCAAGGGTGACGATTACATCGTGAAATAATGCTAAAATTGCTCCAAGACTAAATTGCCACTCAAACCTTATCCAAATGTAAATAAGCATGATTGCAAGTGATAATGATATTGCAATTACACCTGATTTTAATAATTCAGCACTAACTTTAGGGCCTACATTCTCAACTCTTCTAAAATCATAATTGTTACCAAAAGACTTATCGAGATTTACCTTTATTTCTTCAATAATATTTTTCTTATTATCTTTATTTTCAAATTTTATTAAAAAATCATTATCAGAACCAAATTTTTTAACTGAAACATCACCTAGATTCATTTGACTAAACTTATCTCTAAGAGTGCTAACATTAATTTTGGTATCGTTAGATCTTAATTCAATCAAGGTTCCGCCTTTAAAATCAATACCAAAATTAAGGCCTTTAAAAATTAATAACAGTAATGAAACAACAATTAGAACAGTAGATAAAACGTTAAAATGATTATAATATTTGTTAAAGGCAATCATTAGATTAATTTTCCACTATTTTTGTTTTTAGATACATAAAGACTAGTAAATAACCTTGCTATAAAATAAACCGAAAACAATGTTGTAAATATTCCAACACCAAGCGTTACAGCAAAACCTTTAACAGGGCCAGAGCCCATAAAGAATAGAATTACTGCTGCTAATAAAGTTGTTATGTTAGCATCAATAATGGCAGTTCTAGACTTCGTATAACCTCCATCAAATGCTAAAATATTATTAGTCTCATCTTTTAATTCTTCTTTAATCCTCTCAAAAATTAAAACATTTGCATCAACAGCCATACCTACAGTTAAAATTATTCCTGCTATTCCTGGTAATGTTAAGGTTGCTTCAAATAAAGTTAAAACACCTAAAAGAATAAACAAATTAATTATTAGTGTAGCGTTAGTTATTAGACCAAAAAATCTATACTTAACAAACATGAATATAATCACTAACAAAAAACCAATTGCTAATGCTATCATTCCAGCGTTAATCGAGTCTTGTCCGAGATCAGGTCCAACTGTTCTCTCTTCTATGATATCTAACGGAGCAGGTAAGGCTCCTGATCTTAGTAATAATGCCAAATCTGTTGCAGATTGAAATGTAAATCCTCCACTAATTTGGCCAGATCCACTTGCTATGGTATCTCTTACGACAGGTGCGCTTATAATCTTACCATCTAAAACAATAGCTAACTGTTTTCCTATACCAGTTGAGGTTGCTTTACCAAATCTTTTAGCCCCTACTCTGTCTAAAGTAAAAGATACAATTGTTTGGTTATTTTGTGTATCCATTTTAGGCTGAGCATCTAAAAGATTTTCACCACTAATTATAATTCTTTTACTTACATTAGCCTCTTGAGTTCCGTCTTCAAATTCTAATTTTTCAACTCCAAATCTGTCATCATCATTTTGGGTTACAAACCTAAACGTGAGGTTGGCAGTTTTACCAAGAAGGGATTTAATCCTCATAGGATCATCTAAACCAGGAAGTTCTACTAAAATTCTATTGTTACCTCTTTTTAAAATATTAGGTTCATTTGTACCAACCTCGTCAACTCTTCTACGAACAATTTCAATAGCTTGATCTTGCGAAGAAGTTTTAAGGGTTATAAGACCTTGACGAGAAAAATTAACTTTTAAATTTAAACCAGTATCTTCGATTTCTAATTGATGAGATTTAAATCTTGGATAGTAAGGGTTTATTTCACTATTCTCATCTTGAAAAATATCTATAACTTTTTGCTTATTTTCATCTGAAACGTTAAAGAAAATATTTTTATCATCTATCTTTATATTATTAATTTTAATATCTTTGTCTTTAAAGTAATTTCTAAAGGTAGTTGTAAGATTTTGAAGTTTTTGCTCAATTACTGGCTCGTTATCAATTTCGAGTAACAAGTACGAACCACCTTGAAGATCTAGACCTAGATTAATTTTTTTATTAAAAAAACCATCATCAAACTTAAATAAATTTGAGGATGCTATTAAAACAAACAATAAAGAAAAAATAGTTATAAATACAATTCGTAACTTTGAAAAATAAAGCACTTATCTAAAATTAATTATTTTTTAACTTCTTGGGTATTTTGAAGACTTTGAATACCTGTAGCTTTTACAACTTCAACTTTAATATTTTCAGCTATTTCTACTTCTACTTTGTCGTTATCTATAAGTCTCTCAACTGTGCCAGTGATACCCCCTGAAGTAATAACTTTGTCACCTCTTTTAAGGTTTTCAACCATAGCTTTATGCTCTTTTACTTTTTTTTGTTGAGGTCTAATTAAGAAAAAATAAAAAATAACAAATATTAAAATTAACGGTATAAATTGTCCTATTCCTGAACCTTCCATAATTCTCCTTTTAAATATGGTGCATATTTATACTATCTATATCTCTAAAACAACTTTATTTCTGTGAAATTAATTCTAAATTATTCATATATTCTCTAAGAACTTTAGGAACAACAATCGATCCATCTTTTTGCTGATAATTTTCCAATACCGCTATTAAAGTCCTACCGACTGCAAGCCCACTTCCATTTAAAGTACCAACAAAGACAGTTTCTTTATTTGTATTTTTATATCTAGTTTTCATTCTTTGAGCCTGGAATGTAGAACAAGATGAACATGATGAAATTTCACGATACTTATTTTCTGATGGTAACCAAACTTCAATATCATATGTTTTTTCAGCACTAAAACCCATATCTCCAGAACATAAAATAACTTTTCTGTAAGGTAGTTCTAATTTATCAAGAATATCAGTTGCACAATTTGTCATTCTTTCTAACTCTTTCAAACAATTTTCTTTTTCAACAATGCTTACTAGTTCAACTTTATAAAATTGATGTTGTCTAATCATGCCTTTAGTATCCTTGCCATAACTTCCTGCTTCTTTTCTAAAACAAGGTGTTGATGCTACAAATCTCATCGGAAGATGACTTTGATCAACTATTTTATCTTTGACAATATTTGTTAAAATTACTTCAGCTGTAGGAATTAAAAATTTTCGATCTGATCCTTCATCAAATTTGATTTCAAACTGATCGTTTTCAAACTTAGGTAACTGACCGGTTCCATACATTGTGTTATCTGAAGCAATCAAAGGAGGTGATATTTCTTGATATCCATTTTTATTAATATGAGTATCCAACATAAAATTAGATAAGGCTCGCTCTAATAAAGCTAAGTGGTTTTTTACAAAAACAAATCGAGATCCTGTAGTTTTAGTTGCTAGATCAAAATCCAGCATTCCAAGGTTTTCACCAAGCTCATAATGAGATTTAGGTTTAAAATCAAATTTTCGTATGTTTCCTGTTTTTAATACCTCTACATTATCATTTTCATCTTTACCATTTGGAACATCTTCATGGGGAATATTGGGTATATTAGATAGTAGATTGTCCAACTCTGTTTTTATTTTTTTTTGTGAATCAATTAATTTATCTAATTCAAATGTGAGTTCTTTAGATTTTTTAAATAAAGTTTCGTCTTTAGATTTTGAAATATCTTTTTTTTCTTTTTCGATGGCCTCTTTTTTTTGAATTAAATTTCTATTTTCTTCATCTAATTTTTGTAATTTTTTAAAATCAATTTTTAAAGATCTTTTTTCTAAAGCTTTTTCAAAACCAGGGAAATCTTTTCTAATTTCCTTTAAATTATGCATCAGTTTTTTCTAAATTTTTGTTTTCTATAAATTTTACTGAAAATATTGATAATTCATATAAAATTAACAATGGTATCGCTAATCCTATTTGTGTAATTGGATCTGGTGGGGTTAACAAAGCAGCAGCAGCAAAAATTATAACCACAACATACTTTCTTCTGTCTTTTAAAAACTGGCTATCTACAACGCCTATTCTTGCTAGAAGACTTAACACAACAGGTAATTGAAAACTAATTCCAAAAGCAAAAATTAATTTCATAACCAATGATAAGTATTCATTTACTTTTGCTTCTAGTTGTATTGGCAAACTTGTTGATAAACCAGTACTCTCAAATGATAAAAAAAACTTGATTGCTAAAGGCATGATCAAATAATAAACCAACATACCTCCAAGAAAGAAAAGAATTGGTGTAAGTATTAAGTAAGGTAAAATTGCTATTTTTTCGTGCTTATATAAACCTGGTGCAATGAATTTCCATATTTGCATTAAAATAAATGGGCAGGTTACAAAAAAAGCAGTAAAAAAAGACACTTTTAAATATGTCAGAAAAGTTTCTTGAAGTGCTGTAAAGATTAATCTTCTATCTGAGCCATCATCTTTTACAGCTTTAGCAAATGGATCAACCAAAAAACCATAAATATATTCAGCAAAGAAATAGCAACCAATAAAAAATATAAATAAAAAAATAAAACTATGTATCAGTCTTTTTCTTAATTCAGTTAAATGACTAACAAAGCCACTGTCTTTATCATCATTATTCATCTTTTTTTGTTTCTTTTTTTACATTTTCATTAATTTTTTCATCATCAATTTCTAAATTGGAAACCTCGTTTTGGATATTACTGACATATCTTTTTGCAGTGCCAATCCATGAACCTGCTTTTTTTAACATAACTGGAAAATCTTTAGGGCCAAGAACAACAATGGCGATAGCAACAACTATCAATATCTCAAACCAACCAATAGTAGGCATGTGAGTTATTCTTTATTGTTGGAGTCTTTATTTTCGTCGGAAATATTTTTTGGCTCCGTATCGTCAGTTACATCTGACGCCATACCTTTTTTAAAGCTTTTAATACCTTTGGCAACATCTCCCATCAAACTAGAGATTTTACCTCGTCCAAATAATAAGACTACCAATATTACAACAACTGCTATTTGCCAAATTCCTATGCTCATAGAAACTTATAACCTTTTTATGATTAATTTAAAAGTTACTTTTTCGTTATTCTTTTTCTTCACTATCAAGAGTACTACTCAGCATCTCATCAATATTAGAATAAATATCTTCCTTTTTTTCTTCTTGCTTTTCTTTATAAAATTTTCCAGTTCCAAAGATAGCACTATCAACACTTGAGCTATCAATCATTCCAGCAGCACCTAATTCGTCAATATTTGGAAGATCTGATAGTTTTTGAATATTAAAATGACTTAAAAAATCATCTGTGGTTACATATTGAATAGGTCTTCCAGGTACATCTTTTCTTCCTCCAGGTTTAACCCAGTTTAGCTCCATTAAGATATCAAGTGTATTTGTTCCAAAAGCTACACCTCTTATTTCCTCAATTTCAGCTCTTGTTACTGGCTGATGATAAACAATTATAGCTAAAGTTTCGACTGCAGCTCTTGATAATTTTTTTTCAACAGTCTTTTCCTGAGACATAAGATTAGCTAATTTAGGAGATGTTCTAAAAGACCATTTATCTTTTATACAAACTAAATTTATTCCTCGATTTAGGTACTCTTGCTGTAATTTCTCTAATGATTTTTTAATGTTTAACTTTTTTGAAAGTTTGCTCTCAATGGTGTCGATATCAAGTGGTTCAGCAGCAGCAAAAATTACACCCTCTATTTCTTTTTCAATTTCAGTCAGTTTTGAGGGGAATTTGACTACATTATCTTTATTTATTTTTTGTTTTTTAATCACTTACTTCCTTTACATAGATATCATCAAATAGTTTTTCCTGTTTAATAGAAAGATTACCCTCTTTAGCAAGCTCAAGAGAACCAGCAAAAATTCCTGCTTTGCCAGTTCTTTTATATCTAGAACCAGATTTAAAATTTGAAGGGATTAATTCATCAAGTTTTTTCCAGTCACCTAGTTTGCCAAAAAAATCTTTTATAGTTTTAATTCCATCTTCAGTAGTAAATACTGGTAATTTTGGAATATTCATTCTTTGAAAATCTTTAGTCATAATAATCGTTGAATAGGTTTTTAAAAGTTCAAATAAACTTAAATTATATTCAGTGCTGTAAATAGATCTGATATTTCCTTTCATTCCTCTTGTTCTTATTTCACGACCTAGCCTTTTTCTCTTAAGCATTTGTTCTGAAAGTAAACGAATAAGTTCTAATTTTTTTAGTTGTAACTTTAATTTCTCTGCTACTTCTTGAACTTTAAATTCTTCCTCAGGGGTTCCTGGTAATAATAACTTAGACTTTAAATAAGCAAGCCATGTTGCCATTAATAAATACTCCGAGGCTATTTCTAAATTTAAATCTTTTTCTTTTGTAATATATTCATGAAATTGATCTGCTAGCTTTGTTATTGATATTTCTTCAAGATCAACTTTTTGCGCTTTAGCTAAATCTAAAAGAACATCTAATGGACCGTTGTAGTTATTTATATCAACATTAAACAAAGCAGAATCAGTCTCGGACATATTAAGATATTAACTTAAATTTTTATAAAATAGTGATGTTTTTTTGATAATAAAATTATTTACTAGTGGTGAATTTTCAGCGACAACCCTCATTTCATTGTAATTGCCATTGCAATGTAAGGCTAGGTTGCATCCTGCTTCAAAACTTTTAATTGTATTAGTAATTAAATCGTATTTTAAACTCTTCATTGATAAATCATCAGAAATTAAAACATTTTTAAACCCTATTTTTTTACGAATAATATTTATAATTTTTTTGGAATGCGTTGCAGTGTTAAGTGGATCAATTTTTTTATAAATAATGTGGGCAGTCATTGCGAATAAACTATCTTTATTCTTAAAAGGAAAAAAGTCATTTTTAATAAGGTAATTGATGGTTTTATCAACAACTGGCGTAAAATTATGGCTATCAACTTTAGCAAGACCGTGTCCTGGAATATGCTTAATTACAGTAGCTATTGAGTTTTGATTGAATAAATCAATACAAATATCACCTACCTTTGAAACAATTTTCTTATTTTCTGAGAACGATCTATCACCAATAATATTACTCGCCCCTTTAATTCTAAGATCCAGTACCGGTAGTGTATTAATATTTACACCTATTTGTTTTAGAAGATATGAAGATTTATCAATAAATAATTTATAAATAATATTAAATTTTCTTTTATCTTGGACATATAATTTTCCAAAATATTCACCTGTCAAATTATCAAAAGTAATAATATTTTTTAACCTATTCACTCTGCCTCCTTCTTGGTCAATCAAAATAGGATAGTGTGGATCTTTAAATAGCTTCCTGATGCTATCTGTTAATAGTTTGGTCTGGTTTACAGATTTAATATTTCTTGAAAACAATATTATTCCCCAAGGTTTTTGTTTTTTCAAAAATTTCACTTCACTAGTTGTTAATTTCAGTGATTTAATACCTGTAATAAAGGCTTTTCTTTTACTTATCATTTTCTAAAAGTTTCCAGAAATTAAACTTTTTTTTCTTATCTTTATTTGTTTGTTTTACATACTCAATAATGTCTTGGGTGTCATTTTCTAATATAGGTAAGTTTTCTGAATACTGTTTTATCTTCTCATCATTATTTTTATAGGAACGATAAGAATTTTTTAAATTTTCATCGGAAAAATAGTATCTGCCAGTAAAAAAAATAAATACTGAGATAACAATTATAAAAATTAAATATTTGATTTCTTTTAACATTACATTTTGGATGGAGTATCAACACCAACAATATCCATACCAGATTTTATTACATTAGAAATAACTTTTAAAAATACCAACTTATCTAATGGAACTTCTTTTTGTTCATTTATAAATCGTTTTTCTGGTTTTTGTTTTCCAAGGTTCCAATATGAGTGAAATTCTGAGGCTAACTCATATAGATAAACAGGAATTCTATGTGGTTCAAGTTTTGTACTTGATATATCAATACACTTTGGCCACTCAGATAATTTTTTTAAAATTTTAATTTCTTCTTCAGAATATTCAAAATTAAAATTATTAGTTTCAATTTTTTTATTTAAATCTTTATTAATATGTCTGAATACAGATGAAATTCGTGCATAGCAATATTGTACATAATACAATGGATTATCTTTTGACTTTTCTTTTACTGCATCAAAATCAAAATCGAGTTCTGCGTCACTGCTTCTATTCAACATAATAAATCGAGTAGCATCTTTGCCAACTTCTTCTATAAGATCATCAACAGTAATATAGTCTCCTTTTCTTTTAGACATTTTAAAAGGTTTATTGTCTTTTATAAGTTTTACTAACTGACTTATTTTACAAATTAATTTATCTTTTTTTCCAGAGAGGGCTTCAACTGATGATGAAATTCTTTTTATGTAACCAGCATGATCTGCACCTAGTATATTAATCAAATAATCAAATTTCCTATCAACTTTATTTTTATGATAAGCAACATCGCTTGCAAAATATGTCCATGATCCATCTGATTTTTGGAGAGCACGGTCTTTATCATCACCAAAATCTGTAGATTTAAACAGTAATTGCTCACGTTCTACCCAATTATTATTGTCCTCACCTTCTGGTGCTTTGATTTTACCTTTATAAACAAATTTATTTTTTTTTAAAAATTGAACAACATTTTCAACTTCTTTGTCTAAAACAATTTTTTTTTCACTTACAAAATTGTCATGATTTATACCAAGGCTTTTAAGATTTTTTTTAATTAGCAGTAATGCCTGTTTAATTGATAGTTCAGTTAATTCCTCACTAATTTCATCATAATTATCAAAATTCAAATTGGAGTTGGAGGATATATTTTTTGCAAAATCTATTAAATAATCACCGGGATATAGATCAGCATTATCAGATGGAAAAGTTTCTTTATGAGTTATTTCACGTATTCGAAAATATACTGATTTTGCAAAATTAATGATTTGATTGCCATAGTCATTTACATAGTATTCTTTAGTAACTTTATGATTGTTGAAGGTTAATATATTTGAAATAACATCCCCAAGTATTGCGCCACGACAATGTCCAACATGTAATGGTCCTGTTGGATTTGCAGAAACAAATTCCACAAGATAATTATTTTTTTTTTCTTTTTGATTTATTCCAAAAGTTTTAGAATTTTCACTGATTTCTTTTGTAAAAATTGCCCAGAATGATTTCTTAAACTTGATATTAATAAAACCAGGCTTTGCAATAGTTACTGTTTCAATTAATTTATCTTTATCTTTTAATATAGGTGCAAGTTGCTCTGCTAGTTCAATAGGTGGTTTATTATTAATTTTAGATAAAACCATTGCAACATTTGTTGAGATGTCACAATTAAATTTTTGCGGGGGTATTTCAGCATTTATTCCATTAAAATTATCAGGAACAATTATTTTATTATCTTTTTGAAGTTCACTAAGTATTGATTTTATTTTTTCTAGATAAATTTCAAATATATTCATTTATTTGCATTATAAAGGTTTATTGCATAACGATCAGTCATGCCAGAAATAAAGTCTGAGATAGCTCTATATTTATCTTTAGTCAATTGTTCTTTTGTAAGAAACTTTCTAGGGGAAGATTGAATTATCTTAAATAATTTTTTAATAATTTTTTTACCTCTTAGATTTTTTCTTAAAACAGATTTATTATCATACATATTAGATCTTAAAAATAATTTAATTTCTTTTTCTGAACTTTGAATATTTTTAGAGAAGCAAACTATTAACTCATTTGATTTTGCAATATCTTTATGAGATTTTATTTTAAATCTCTTTAAATTTTTTTGTGTGTTGGTGATTAAGTCTTTAATCATTAGATCAATTGAGTCTCTTACTATTTGATTAATTGCTATTTTATAATTTTTTTTATTAATCTTTTTTTTATAATTTACGTAAATGTTTTTAAGAAAATTAATCTCACATAGCTCTTCTAGCTTAAAAAGATTAGCTTTAATTCCATCTTGAATATCATGATTATTATAGGCTATATCGTCTGAAATAGCTGAAATTTGTGCTTCTAATGATGGAAAAGTATTAAATTTAATTTTTTTTTTAAAAACTTTTGATCCAATAAGTTTATTGATTGTGGTTAATTCATTAATTGGTCCATTATGTTTTAAAAGTCCCTCTAAGGTTTCAATAGTAAGATTTAATCCTTTAAATTTTAAATATTTATTTTCTAAAAACATAACAATTCTCAAAGTTTGTAGATTATGATCAAAACCACCGTGATTATCCATACATTCATGTAAAGCGTCCTCTCCAGCATGTCCAAATGGTGTATGGCCTAAGTCATGAGCTAAGCTTAAGGTTTCAGCCAAATCTTCATTTAGGTTTAAATACTTTGAGATCGATCTTGCTATTTGGGCCACTTCAATTGAATGAGTTATTCTAGTTCTAAAATGATCACCTTCAGTGTTTACAAAAACTTGAGTCTTATGTTTTAGTCTTCGAAACGACGCACTGTGAATGATTCTATCTCTATCTCTTTGAAAAGGTGATCGATACTTAGAGTTAGCTTCTTTATTAAGTCTGCCTTTACTTTTAAATACGCCTAACAAAGTGTCTTTTTTCATCCTTTAATTTAAATAATTAAGTATTATATTAGTAATATCAGTGTTCAGTCATGATTAAAGAAATTAAATTTACGGATAAAGCTTTAAAACAAATAGAAAATTTATTGTCTAAAAAAGACGAAGGTTCTTTTTTTAGAATCGCTATTAAAGGTGGTGGTTGTTCTGGTTTTCAATATGAATTTACTTTTGATAAATCGAAACAAGCTGACGATCTTAATTATCAAAATATTTTAATTGATAAGGCATCTGCTGACTTATTAAAAGGATCTGAAGTTGATTATGTATCTGAATTAATTGGTGAGTCTTTTAAAATTTCCAACCCTCAAACAAAATCTTCTTGTGGGTGTGGAGTTTCATTCTCTCTTTAATGCTCATCTCATCGTGGAATGTTAATTCTGTTAGAGCAAGAATAGAAAATATCAAAAGCTATCTACTAAAATATAAACCAGATATTTTAATGATGCAGGAAATAAAAACTGAGGATATTAATTTCCCTTATGATGACTTTTCATCAATGGATTATGAAAGTCATGTATTTGGTCAAAAAAGCTATAATGGTGTAGCAATTATTTCAAAAAAAAAACTAACTAATATTAGAACAGATTTAATTAAGGATAAATTAAAACAATCGAGAATTATTTCTGCTGAAGTTGAATATAAAAAAAAAGCTATTCAATTAATAAACATTTATACTCCAAATGGAAATCCGGTCGATACAGAAAAATATGATTATAAAAAAAATTGGATGGATCAATTAATTAAAGAATTAAAATCCTTATTAAAGAAAAATTCTAATATAATACTTGCTGGAGATTTTAATGTTATTCCTGCTGCAGAAGATGTTTATAATGTGAAAAGTTTTGAAGATGATGCTTTGTATCGACTTGAAATAAGAAAAAAATTTAGAGAAATGTTAAATCTTGGATTTAGTGATGTTTACCGACATTTTAATGAAGATAAAGAAGGCTATACCTTTTGGGATTATATGAGAGGTGCATGGCAAAAAAATAATGGGATGAGAATTGATCACTTTTTAGTATCAAGCTCAATAATTGATAATATTAAAGGTATTAATATAAATAAAGATCCTCGTGGAAGAGAAAAACCTTCGGATCACACTCCAATTGAGATTAACTTAGCTTAAAGATTTAATTTTATTAACCAATTCCTCGTTAATATTTCTTGGACCTTTGTCTAATCTATTTTTATGTCTTCTCTCACCTGGAAGTCTTACTTCACCCATAGACTTCATTTTATCAAAAAACTCATCTGCATGTTTTTGCCAGTCTGTTCCTGATGTTTTATCTGGACTAATTGCTAAAATAAATTCACCCCCACTTGGAGGACCACCATCATTGTTATCTTTAGCAGCTGTTTCAAAACTAAAATTATCACCAACGAGAGCACCAGCTAATAATTCTACCATCATAGCAATTGCAGAACCTTTGTAGCCACCAAAAGGAAGCAACACTCCACCATCAGCTATTTGTCCTGGATCAGTAGTTTCTTTACCATCTTTCGTAAGTCCTGTTCCTAATGGAACTTTGTGCCCTTCTCTTTTAGCAACTTGTACTTCCCCCATAGCCATTGAAGCAGTTGCCATATCATAAACTACAGGTGTCTTTCCATGTCTAGGCCATGCAAATGAAATTGGGTTTGTTCCAAAAAGAGGTTTAATTGCACCAGCAGGTGCAACAGCAGGCTTGTAAGAAGTACATGCAAAAGCAACTAAACCATCTTCAGCTAATTTTTCGGTTTCTGGCCACATAGCAGCCATATGATGTGAATTATTTATTGCTAAGACTGCAACACCGTTTTCTTTAGCAGCTTTACTTAACTCTGGTAAGCTTTTATTTAATACCACAGGAGCTAAACAATTATTTCCTGCAACTTTAATCACAGATGGTGATATTTTTTTAATTTCAGGTTTTCCTTTACCATTTATTTTTCCACTTTTTAATCCTGAAACATAAGCTGGTAATCTAAATAAACCATGAGAGAGCGAACCATCTCTTTCTGCATTTGTAATTAATTCTGAAAGTATTGATGCTGTATCTTCATCACATCCATTTGCTAAGAGAGTTTTTTTCGCTAAATTATTAATTTCGTCTAGGGTTAATGAAACAGTGTTCATTCTTTTGATTTACATTTCTTACATAAACCAAAAAATTCTAAATTGTATTTACTGTATTTCATCCCTGCTTCATCAGTAAAGTTTGATAAATATTTTGATAGTTTAGTGTTACTTATTTCAGAAACTTTTTCACAACTTTCACAAATTGAAAATGCTGTAGCCTTAGAAATTTGGCAACTAGAATTCTGACATGCGATGAAGGCATTTCTACTTTCAATTTTGTGGATTTTACCTATTTCAACTAATTTATCTAATGCTCTATAAACTTGTAGAGGCGCATTGATACCTTTTTTCTGTACATTAAAAAGAATTGAATATGCTTTTAACGGCTCATGAGATTTATCAATTAAATCAAAAATAATTTTTTGGTTTTTTGAAAGATTATGTTGTTTTTCCATTTTAAATTTCTACTTAGTTTTTTAATTTAATCGATTGTTTAATTTTAAACAAAGATAATATGAACAATATCAACGCCGCTGCAATAATTGAAGGTCCGGAAGATGTATTAAATTCTAATGAAGAATATAGTCCTAAGATAACAGATAATAGGCCCCCAATTATAGAAAATAGAACCATTTTCTGAGGACTATCAGAGATATTTCTAGCCATTGCAGCAGGGATAATTAACATTCCTGTAATCAATAATAATCCAACCATTTTGATAGAAATAGCAATTACCGCTGCCATTAATATTGTGAAAATAGCCTTTGCTCTATCAGGGTTTAATCCCTCTGCCTCAGCTAATTCATAATTAACAGTTGATGCAAGCAAAGGTTTCCAAATTAATTTAAGTACAATTAAAATTAATGCTCCGCCTGTCCAAATTACAAGTAAATCATCGGTCGTTACCGCTAAAATATCACCAAATAATAAACCCATAATATCAAATCTTATAAATGTTAAGAAACCAATAACTACTAATCCAACGGCTAATGATGAATGAGCTAAAAGACCTAGCAATGCATCACCTGGAAGATTAGTTTTTTTCTGAAGCTGAATTAATATTAGTGCAATAACTGATGAAATTAAAAATACTGAAATAGCGATGTTTAAATCAAATGTGTAAGCCATTGTAACTCCAAGAAGAGCTGAGTGAGAAAGCGTATCTCCAAAATAAGACAATCTTCTCCACACAACAAAACATCCAAGTGGACCAGTTACAAATGCTATTCCAATACCTGCAATTAGTGCTCTTATAAAAAAATCATCAAACATTAATTTTTCTTGATTTCCCCTTCATCAGAATGAACATGATCATGCTTATGTTCGTATGTTGTTAAAATTTGAGAAGCTTTTTCACCAAACAAAGCTTTATATTCATTATTTTTTGCTACATCTATTGGTGAGCCTGAACAACAAACATGACCATTTAAACAAACTACGTGATCAGTTGCTTTCATCACCATATGCAGATCATGAGAGATTAATAATATTCCACAATTTAAAGTATCAGATATTTTTTTAATTAATTTATACAAATCAATCTCACCTGTATAATCAACTCCCTGCACTGGTTCATCTAACACTAATAATTCTGGTTTTTTAGAAATTGCTCTTGCAATTAAAACTCTTTGAAATTCTCCACCTGATAAACTACCTAAATTTTTGTTTTTAAGATGAATTACGCCTGTTAATGATAGTGCTTCATCAATAGCACTATCTTCTATAGTTTCTGTTAAAAGCATAAAATCATAAACTCTAATAGGTAAAGTCCAATCAATTGAAATTTTTTGGGGAACATAACCAACTTTGGTTGTATATTTTTCAACAGTCCCCTCAATATTTTTATAAATTCCTAAAGCGATTTTAGCAGTGGTACTTTTACCAGAACCATTTGGTCCGATGAGAGTTACAATTTTACCTTTTTCAACCGTAAGAGAAACACCTTCCACTAACCATTTTTCGCTTTGACGAAAACCAGCATTATTTAATTTAACTAAAATATTATTATTAGAATTCATTTAACCCTTGACTTGTAAATGTTATATTATTACATAGTGTTATGTTATAACAACCAATTAATAGTGTATTTATGAAAATTTTAAACAAACTCCCAATAATAATATCCATTTTATCTTTATTTACTTTTTTTGTACCAGCTAATGCTGATATTAAAGTAGTTGCCTCAATTAAACCAATACATTCGTTAGCTAGTTACCTTATGAACGGAGTGGCTAAACCTGACTTAATCGTAGATGGATATGCATCTCCACACGGATTTGCGATGAAGCCATCTCATGCAAAGATGTTACAAAATGCTGATTTAATTTTTTGGGTTGGTGAAGATGTGGAAAATTTTCTAGAAAAGCCATTAGGATCAATTGCTAAAAAAGCAGAAAAAATTGAATTAATGCAAATAAAGGGACTTCAAGTTTTAAAGTTTAGAGAAAGAAATATTTTTGATGATCACGATGATCATGGACATGATGATCATGATAAAAAGGAAGATCATGACTCACATGCTAAAAAGGAAGATCACGATGATCATGGTAAAAAAGAAGATCACGATGATCATGAAAGACATGCACACGGTGAATTTGATCCACACATTTGGTTAGATCCAATTAATGCAAAGGTAATATTAAATGAAATGGTTGAGCATTTAATTGAAAATGATCCAAAAAATGAGGCTAAATATAAAAGTAATTTAGATGAAGCTTTAAAGGATATAGATAAGCTTACAATTGATGTAATGACTGAATTAAGTAACAGTGTTTCCTCGATCGTATTTCATGATGCTTATCAATATTTTGAAAAGAGATTTAACGTAAATATTTTAGGTGCTTTTACAGTTAATACTGATGTAATGCCTGGAGCTGAGCAATTAGCGGAAATTAGAGAAATAATCGAACACGATAAAGTTGCATGTGTATTTTCAGAACCACAATTTAATCCTGATATAATTAAAGCTGTAGCAAAAGATATGAATATAAAAACTGGTGTAATTGATCCATTAGGAGCAACATTAAATCCAGGTAAAGATTTATATTTTTCTTTGATTAAAAATATGTCAGCATCATTTAAAGGTTGCTAATTTGTTAGTTTATTCAAAGCATTAATTAAAATTAATTTTAACAAATCTTTAATATGATATTACTGTTTATTAAAACGATAATAGACTTAAAAAATATTAAGGAGAAAAATGACTACAAATATCAGAGTATTAAAATGGACAAGTACAGTATTAACACTTTTAGGTATATTAACTTTTTATTTGGATTACTATCCTTACAGCATGATACCACACAGCTTAGGTATAATTGGTTGGACAATTGTTGGCACTATTACAAAGGATAAACCATTATTAACAAATTTTTCTTTACAAATACCGATAATGATAGCAGGTATAATTAAATACTCTTATACAACAGGAATATTTTAGCTTACTTGGTATCCATTTGACCAAACATTTTTTACAACAGGTAAATTTTGGTAAATTTTAAACCTTACTAAATCTGCTCTTTTGTTATTGTCAATTAAACCTCTATCATTTAAATTTGTAGCTAAAGATGGAGCGTGACTAGCTGCTGCAAATGCTTTCGGAAGATTATCAATTTCTAAACCCCATTTAATAACAGAAATAATTAATGAGGATGGAATATAATCTGAGCTTAAAATATCTAGACAATCATTTTCTAAAAGCTCTTTTGCTGATATATTACCAGAGTGTGAGCCACCTCTCATTAAATTAGGAGAACCCATCATAATTTTAATATCATATTCCTTTGAAGTCTTGGCTGCTTCTAATGTTGTTGGAAATTCAGCTAACTTTACACCATATTTATTTGAGTTATGTACGTCATTTTTTGTAGTATCATCATGACTAGCTAAAATACAATCATATGAGGATTTAAATTCTAGAATTCTATCTATGTGTTTCTTGCTATTTTTTTTTTGGAGATTTTTTAAGTGATCAAAATGAATTTCCATTTCATTTTCTGTCATACCATGTTTAATTGATAGGTATTCTTTATACTTATCTATAACTCTAAATTGCCGCTGACCTGGTGTATGATCCATAATACTAATCAGTTTTACATCGTGAGTTTCATTGTATTCATCTAATTCATCAATCAAATTCTCTGAACATGTTTCGGCTCTTAAATGTATTTTATGATCAATCTTGAGAATATTATCCTTTTTAAAATTTGAAATTATATCTGAACAGTTTTTTGCATATTTTTTATATTTTCCTGTTTTTTCAATAGAGCCAACTCTCAATGCGTCAAAAACTGTAGTTATTCCAACAGATGCTAATTCTCTATCATGAGATAAAATTGCATTTTCTACTGGAAATGAAACTTTAGGTCTTGGTGTCATGTGTCTTTCAAGATTGTCAGTATGTAATTCAACCAATCCTGGAGAGATGTAATCTTTTTCGCAGTCTATTGAAGTTTTGTTATTAGTTAATCCACTACTTATATCGATAATCTTGTTATCTTTTATCCTTATATGACCATGAATAATCTCATCCTTTTTAATTATCATGGCATTATTTAAAATATATTCATGCATCAACTTTTATTACACATGAATTGTTACAAATATTTTAAATTAGAGAAAATTTATATAAGTATTATAAGTTGAATTATGAAAAAATATTCTAGATTTGCAATTTATTACGCCCCTCCAAAAGGAAGCGTTCTAGAAGAATTTGGCAAATATTGGTTTGGTTGGGATCCCCTTGTCGCAAAATTTATAAATAAGAAGCAAAGAATTAATTATCTAAACAGATTTGGAATAAAAAACTTAAAAAGCATAGATAATAATATTTTAATGGCAAAAAAATATGGATTTCATGGGACACTTATACCTCCTTTTAAACTAAACAATAATTATAATAGAAAAAAATTATTTAAAAAAATTGAGGTTGTAGCTAAAAAATATAAAAAATTTAATTTTTATAAATTTAAATTAAAAAAAATTGATAATTTTTATGCTTTTGTACAATCTAAAAAGAATAATAACATTAATAAGTTATCAAATAGACTTGTTAGAGAATTATTTAAATTTAGGTCACCTCTTACAAAAAAAGAAATTGATAGAAGAAATCCCTCTAAACTAAGTAAATTACAATTAAGTATTTTATATAAATGGGGATATCCCTATTTAATGTCAGAATTTAATTTTCACATGACCCTTGCATCTGAGGTATCAGGAAACAAATTGTACTTTGAATTAAAAAAAATCGAAAAAAACAAAGAAATTATCTTAAATGAAACAAATGATTTTGATAAAATATATATATTTGGTGAAAACCAAAAAGGAATGTTTGAGAATTTAGAAAATTTTTCACTCAGCTAAAATTATTTTTTTTAATTTATTTGTACCTATAGATATTGATTTATTATTGATTATTGTAATTGTATTTTTTGGAAGTAAATTAATTTTTCTTTTTATCCTTTTAATAATTGATTTTTTGTCTTCTCTTGCTCGATTTACGAGTCTCCTTTTTATAATTGTTGATGAGGCAGTAATGTTTATTATTTTTACGTTATTAACCTTTTTTTTTATTTTAAAAAGTATTTTTCTAGAACCATTAAAAATTACTTTTTTACCTTGCTCTATTTTCTTTATTTCTTTGAACGGAATACCGTATGAAAAACCATGAGCTTTCCAGTAGATGAAGAAAAATTTTTTTGAAATTTTATCTTCAAAATTTTTAATTGATATACTGTAATGATCTTCATTTTTAATATCTTTTTTCCTGGTAATGTACCTTTTAACCAAAATGGAATTAGGAATTTTATTTATTACTTTTTTTAATAATGTATCTTTTCCTGAGCCGGATGGTCCAACGACTACAAAAAGCTGACCGTTAGTTTGCATGTGATATTTTTGTAATATCTATTTCTCTAGCATTTAAATATTTACGTGAAGATTCATCATGAAAAATACCAATTATTGAAGATCCTTTATCTTTTTTTTCATTAATCAAATTCAAAACAATATCTTTGTTAACATTGTCTAAGCTAGCGGTTGGTTCATCTAGTAGCAAGCATGGATAATTTCTAATCAATCCCCTAGCAACATTTACTCTCTGTTGCTCACCTCCTGAAAAAGTAAGTGGCGATAAATTCCATAAATTCTTATCGATATTAAGATCTAGTAAAATTTTTTCAGCTCTTTCACGAACTTCTTCTTGATCAAAATTTATTTCTAATAATGGCTCCATAACAATTTCAATTGTAGGAACACGAGGTATCACTCTTAGAAATTGACTAACATATCCTATTGTATTTTTTCTAAGTTCAATAATATTTCTAGGATATTTATAATCTATTTTGTAATTATTAATTTTAATTTCTCCTGATTGAAAAACATAATTTCCATAAATCATTTTTAAAATACTAGATTTTCCAACACCTGATGGTCCTGTCAAAGCTACAATTTCTCCAGGATTAATTTTCAAATTCAAATTTTTAAAAACTGATATGTTTGTTCTTCCTTGATTATGAAGTGTAAATTTTTTTGTAATATTATTAAGTTCAATCATTTTAAACCTGAAGTACTGAGCTGACTAATAACTGAGTATAAGAATGTTGTGGATCATCTAATACCTGATCGCAAAGTCCAGACTCAACAGCCTCACCATTTTTCATCACAATAATTTTATCAGCTAACAATCTAATAACTGCAAGATCGTGAGAAACAATGACAACTGATAAATTTAATTCTCTAACTAATTTTCTTAACAAATCTAAAATTTTTGCTTGAACAGAAACATCAAGTCCTCCTGTTGGTTCATCCATGAAAATTATTTTAGGACTCGTAACCAAGTTTTTTGCTATTTGTAATCTCTGTAACATTCCACCAGAAAATGTTCTTGGAAAATCATCTACCCTACTTTTATCGATTTCCACTTTATCTAACCATTTAAAAATAGTTTGCCTAATGTTTCCATAATTTCTTTGTCCAATAGACATTAATCTTTCACTAATATTTCCACCAGCACTTACGTCCAATCTTAAACCATCTCTAGGATTTTGGTGAACAAAAGCTAATTCAGTTCTTATCAATAATCTTTTCAATGACTCTGATATTTCTAAGAAATTAATAATTTCATTATCTTTATTAATTAGGATTTTTCCACGATCAGGGTTCAGATTTCCCGATATTGAATTTATAAAAGTTGTTTTTCCTGAGCCAGACTCTCCTACTACTCCTACGACTTCACCTGGATACAATGTCATATTCATATTTTTACATCCAACTTGATCGCCATAATATTTATTTAAATTTTGAACAGATAAAATTGGTTCCATTTACTTATCTTTCATTCTTTGATTGCAGTAATTTGTATCTGAACATATGAACGATCTATTACCATCATCGTCAGTGATTATTTCATCTAAAAAACTATCATTTGATCCACAAATAGAACATTTATGTGGTGCTTTTGAAGGATCAAATGGATAATCTTCAAAATCAAGACTCGTTACTTCAGTATATGGTGGTATTGCATAAATTCTTTGTTCTCTACCGGCACCAAACAATTGTATAGCAGGATTGTTATTCATCTTTGGATTATCAAATTTTGGTATAGGCGATGGATCCATTATGTATCTATCATTTGTTTTCACTGGATACGCATATGCGGTTTCTATATGTCCATTTTTAGTGATATCCTCATAAAGCTTAACATGCATAATTCCGTATTCTGATAAAGCGTGCATTTTTTTTGTCTCTTGATATCTAGGTTCTAGAAAAGCAAGTGGCTCCGGAATTGGAACTTGATAAACAAGTATCTGTTTTTCATTTAATTGATTCTCTGGTATTCTATGTCTTGTTTGTATTATTGAAGCATCTCCAGTTGTTTCAGTAGTCTCAATATTTGCTGTTTTTTTAAAAAAATTTCTTATTGAAACTGCATTAGTAGTATCGTCTGCTCCCTGATCAATAACTTTAAGGACATCGTCTGTTGTTAAACAAGATGAAGTTACTTGCACACCGCCTGTACCCCATCCGTAAGGCATTGGCATTTCTCTGGATGAAAATGGGACCTGATAACCTGGTATACAAAGAGCTTTGATTAAAGCTCTTCTTATCATTCTTTTTGTATTTTCGTCTAAATAAGCAAAATTATAAATTTCATCTTGAGCTACAACATTAGCTTTTTTATTTTTAAATTTAAGTACGTTGTTCATTTTTATTATATTCTTCTCTAATTTTTCTTACTAAATCCAATTCCGCCTGAAAATCTACATAATGAGGTAATTTGATATGTTCTAAAAAACCAGTAGCTTGAATATTATCACAATGTGATATAACAAATTCTTCATCTTGAGCAGCAACACCCAAGTACTCCTCACCAAATTCTTTCCATCTCATTGATCTATCAACCAAAGCCATTGAAATTGCTTTTCTCTCTAATTGACCAAAAACTAAACCATATCCACGAGTAAATTGAGCAGGTATTTTTTTACTACCTTTAAATTGGTTTACTGACTCACACTCAGTAAACATGACATCAGCAATATTTATTTCTATACCTAATTCTGGAATTTCAAATTGAACTTCAACGTAACCAGTTCTTAATTCACCAACAAATGCATGGTTTCTAGCATACCCTCTCTGTGTTGAGTAAGCTAAACCAAGAAGAAAACCTTCATCTCCTCTTGAAAGAGATTGCAGTCGTTCAGATCTTGTTAAAGGAAAATTAATTGGGTTTCTTGTAATATCTTTAGATGTTTTGCCACTAGGTATTTCTTTCTGAATTAATCCTTCTTTATTTAAAAAGCTTAAAACATGGGGGATTTCTTTATCATCATATTTTTCGATCTTAGCTTTTTCATACTCACCATCAGCAAGAAGTTTGAAGTCAAGTAAACGGTGTGTGTAGTCAAATGTTGGGCCTAACTTTTGTTTACCTGGGATATCTTTAAATGTTGCAGATATTCTTCTTAGACATAACATTTTGCTAGTTTCGATAGGTTTGCTTGAACCAATTCTAGGTAAAGTAGTTCTATAGGCTCTCATTAGGAAAATTGCCTCAATCAAGTCACCTCTAGACTGTTTGATTGCAAGAGCAGACAAATCTTTGTCATATAAAGATCCTTCTGACATAACTCTATCAACACTTAAAGTTAGTTGTTCACTAATTTGTTTAATATTTAGTTCTGCTATATTTACATCACCTCTTCTTATTTCAGATAACCAAGAATGTGCATTATTGATTGCCTTTTCTCCACCTTTTACAGATACATACATTTTATAGCTCTCCTATTTTTAATGATCTTGGTATTGAATAGAATTTTTCATTATCAACAAAATAAAAATCAAGTCCTAATGGAAATTGCTGGTTATTTTTTTTTATAATCTCTCTATCAGGTAAAAATATACTTTTAGAACTTTTAATACCAGGACCAGTAATTATGGCATTTGGTTTTTCAAATTGAGACTGACAAATAATAGTACACGATTGATCAGGATTTTGCTCGTCCCCCTTTTTAAATTCACCTAGTGGTAAAAGATCATCCCAAGTACCAATTGCAAAATTTGCATTTTTTTTATCTGTAATGTTTGCACCTGTATTAAATTTAATCCAATCAATAGTTTCTGAATTATTAATATTACGACCTAAAAAAATATTTGAATAACTGTCACAAAAAGTTTTTATAATAGAGCAACTGGCTGAAAACATGTTCGAAGGCGAATTTATATTGTCTAATGTTTCGATCGAACCAGGATATGAAGTTGCAAACAAAATACTTCTAAAATAATCAGCACTTGTTTGAGAATTGTTTTTTTTAGAAACAACTTCCATAACTTATTTATCCTCACCTCTTACCAAGGTAAAAAAATCAACCTTAGTAGCTTCTGTTTTAGATAATATTTCATTTCTTTTGTTATTTTTATATTTAATTAATTTATCTATTATATTTCTTTTAATTATTTCTTTTTTTTCAGTTTGCATCAATGCATCACACAAAGCTGCAATTTTGGATTTATATTTATTTCTACCTTGAACATAACCATGTCCTTGAATTTTTTTATCTAAATTTAATGAACATCTCGTTATAGTTACTTCTCCAACATTAAAATTATCACCTGTGGCGCCTGCTTTTCCTTGAACCATAATACTGCCAATCTCAGGTTCTCTTAACCAATTATATTCTATTTTCATATTTAAATTATCCCAAAGCGAAATGAGATAATTTTCATCTGCTGTTGCTAAATAACTTAACCATTGTTTTCTTGATTCATTTTGCATAATACTATACAACTAGACAAGTAACAAAATTAAAAAAAATTTCAATAAATTATTTATTAAAATTTTATGACAACAAAAGATTTGCTTTGGAAAGAAATATACAATTCAATCAAAAGAGAAATTGTTTTAAACAAGTACAAAATTAATAAAAAATTAGATTCCGAAGGTGACTATGCAAAACAATTTAATGTAAATAGACACACGATAAGAAGAGCTTTTAAAGAACTTAAAAATGATAATTTAATATATTCAAAAAGAGGTTTGGGTGTTTTTGTTAAATCATCAAAAATTAGTTATTCAATAAGCAAAAATGTTCGTTTTACTGAAAATATTCTTGAAGAAAACAAATCAGCACGAATTGAAATTAAGAGTTTTGATATTGCAGAATGCAATTTATTTGAAAAAAAAGAGTTAGATTTAAAAAAAAATGAAAAAGTGACTAGAATAAATAGTATTGGTTATATAAATAACTCTCCTTCAGTGATAACATTTAGATCTATACCACATAAAAGATTTCCAAAATTTATTAATCATTTTGTTAAAAAACAGTCTGTAACTAAAACATTTAATTTATTAAATGTTAAAAAAATAATAAGATCTAAAACGTTAATAAACGCAGAAATTTCAGACAAAATAAAATCAAATTTTTTAAATATTGATGTTGGAAAACCTTTAATAAAAACAACATCCATTAATGTTGACTTCAACAAAAAACCAATAGAGCTTAGTGAAAGTTATTTTGACGGGTCTAAAATTCAGATACTTGTTAAAGTTTAGATTGATAAAAAACTAGACTTTCTACTTGAGGTTTTATTTTAACATTTACTAAACAAAACTTATAAATTTTATTAACAAAATTTTAACATTTTCTCAAAAAATGAGGTGCATAAACAGGCATGCGAATAAGCAAAGTAAATAAATTCTTTGGTAATAATCACGCTGTTAAAAATGTTTCTTTTGAGGTCAATAAACCTCAAATGATAGGAATTATTGGAAGATCAGGTGCAGGTAAATCCACTCTTCTCAGGATCATAAATCGACTCACTGATGCAACAGATGGAGAAGTAGAAATCGATGGTCAAAATATATTACAACTAAAAAGCAAAGAAAAAAGATCCTGGCAGAGAAATTGTGCAATGATTTTTCAACAATTTAACTTAGTACCGAGACTTGATGTATTAACAAATGTCATTTTAGGTAGATTAAATTATCAAGGATCATTTAGAGCATCATTAAAAATGTTTTCTCGAGATGAGAGAGCTGATGCTTTAATTTTGCTTAACACCCTTGGTATGGCTAATACTGCACTTCAAAGAGCAGAAACTTTATCTGGTGGTCAACAACAACGTGTAGCTATATGCAGAGCATTAATGCAAAATCCTAAAATGATTTTGGCAGATGAACCTATAGCATCTTTAGACCCAATGAATGCAAGAATGGTAATGGAGTCATTAAGAAAAATTCATGATGAAAAAAATTTAACGGTCATTTCAAATCTTCATACCCTAGATACAGCAAAAACCTATTGTGACCGTATTATTGGAATGAAAGATGGCGCAATTGTCTTTGATGATTTACCAGAAAAATTATCAGACAAACTTGCAAGAGAAATTTATGGTGCAGAAGCTGATGAAGCTTTTGAACCACAAGTAACATCCACTGAGCTTAAAACAAAAAAAAAGATAAATGGAGATGTTGAGAAAGAATTTGCAACTGCATGAGATCAATAACTCATCGTTACAAATACAAATAAGTCGAGAGACTAAAATTATAAAAAGGAGACAATTATGTTTAATAAACTAACAAGAGTTATTGCACTTTTAGCTATGGTGTTTTTTTCAACCCAAGCTAATGCGGTAACTTACACGGGTCCAAAAATGGACTTAAGTAAATACCAACCAGAGTTTAGAGTTGGTTTTTTAGGTGACGAAGCAGCACAAGATATTATAGCTAGAAATGAATGTTTCATGCCGTATATCGAAGCCGCTTATGGTGTACCAGCTAAATTTTTTACTTTTAAAGACTACGCTGGAACAATGGAATCGATGCTAGGTGGTAATCTAGATTACACTTGGTTCGGTTCTTCAGGATATGCAGGTATGTATTTAAAAGATCCAACTGCAGTAGTACCAGTACTAACAAGAATGCAGCCAACTGGTGATATGGGTTACTACTCTGTTGCAGTAGCAACTAAAGCATCTGGAATTAAATCAATGGCAGATCTTAAAGGTAAATCTTTTGGTTGGGCTGACCCTAACTCTACATCAGGTTTTTTAATTCCATCAATTGAATTAAAGGCTATGGGTATGGATCCAGATACATATTTTTCAAAAACACAATTTTCTGGTGGACATGAAAACAATGTATTAGCATTAATGAATGGAGATGTTGATGCTGCTGTAACATGGGTATCTGGTGTTGGTAGCTGGGAAGAAGGATATTCGTCAGGGAATTTAAGAAAAATGGTTGATAAAGGGATTTTAAATATGGACGACATTGTTCAAATTTGGTCTTCAAAATTAATTCCTAATGGTCCAATTGTGATGCCTACTTTTTTACCTGTTAGAGCACATCAAGTAATGATTGGAATGAAACAATGGATACACGAAAACGATCCAAAGTGCAGTGAAAACGTTGCAAACGGTATCGTTAAAAAATGGGTTCCGGTAGATCATTCTTTTTATGAGTCGGTTGTAGCTGCAAGAAAAGCTAAAATTGAAGCACAAAAAAATAATTAATTAAGTACCCCATTTAGAGGCAAAGACTTAAAATCTTTGCCTCTAATTTTTTTGGTTTTTAATATTATGTCAAAAGCATTACCAGCAAACTTAGAACAAATTGAAGTTAATTTAAAAAAATTAACAAACCAGAGAACTAGATCCTCACTATTAGGTATTGCAATTTTAATATTAGTTTTTTTTAGTGGTACCCTGGTATCGTTAGAGGCAAATGCAGGATCTTTTGGTAGAGGTATAGCTAATTTTTTTAATTATCCAAGAGATTTATTTATTGATACATTTGAGATGGGATGGAAATATTGGCCTAGAGTTGTAAAATACATACCTGAATTAATTACCACCTTAAATATTGCATTATTTTCAACTTCGATCGGATTTGTTTTGGCAGTTATTTTTGCAATCTTCTCTAGTAGAAATTTAATAAGAAATAAAAGAGTTATTCAATTTACAAAATTTTTTATGGATGTGACAAGATCATTTCCAACATTAATAATAGCAATGGTGTTTTTATATTTGATGGGTAAATCATCTTTACCAGCAGTGATTGCCATAACAATACATACTGCAGGAGCACTTGGTAAATTATTCACGGAAGCTATAGAAAATTGTGATGGAAAACCTATTGAGGGTTTAAGTTCTGTTGGTGCGACTTGGACACAAAAAATAAGGTTCTCAGTTCTTCCACAAGTGCTTCCTCTTTTTCTAAGTTATGGAATTTTAAGATTAGAAATTAATGTTAGAGAATCTACAATATTAGGTTTTGTTGGTGCGGGTGGAATTGGAGAAATGTTAGCAGCTTTAATACAATGGAATTATGGAGCTGATGTTTTGGCATGTATGTTCTTGTTGGTTGGTACGATAATTGCATTGGATTATTTGTCTGCATATTGGAGACATAATTTAATTGGAGTAAATCAATGAGTTCTAGTTTAGCAATTGAAAGAGATAATATTCGAAAATTATTTCCTGACACATTTAAGCTAGCTAGAAGAAGTAGAATAAAAGGTCAAATAATTTTCTTTCTCATTTTAATATATTTAGTAATAGGTTTTTTTACTTTAGATGTTGTGGATATTCCAAAAAAATGGAAGCCACAAAATGCGGCGATGTTTGTCTTAGACACATACGCTCACAAAGATCATGTTACTATGAAATGGGAAAATCCTGACGATATTAAAATAGCTTTTGAAGGAAACTATAGAAGTGTTTATGGAAGAGACAATCTTGATAAATCAATTCCAGAATGGTTTTATAAAAATTCTGATAATATTGGAAATGTCATTGAATTTAATAATGAAGGTAAAGCAATATTATACAAAGATAGGGTTGAGATTGTAAATTTCCCTAAATATGAAAGAGATTTTACCATAAAATTAAACACAAATGGTAAACCTTACGTAGTAGGTTCGGAAGACTTAGCTAAAGATGACTTAAAAGGTTTTAGAATTACAGAAAACAGAGTTGAATTTAGACCAACTTTACATGAGAGAGTTCAGGTATATCCTAAAAAAGTAGAAATTCATCGTTACAGCATAGGATGGAAATATTTTTGGTTTGATTTCTCAAGTCCCTTAGAACCATATAGCTTTTTCGAAGCATTAGGTTTGACTTTTTCTAAAGAAAGAGTTGTTCCTGAAATGTCTAATTTAAAACTTTTCTTAACAGAAATTAAAGACAATGAAGCATTTATGCACGGTAGAGTTTGGTGGGCAATGCTCGAAACAATAGTTATGGCTGTACTTGGGACAATGTTTGCTACGGTGATGGCTCTGCCCTTGTCATTCCTTGCTGCATCCAACGTTACACCTATTAAAGCTCTAAGATTTACGTTGAGAAGATTATTTGATACTTTAAGAGGAATAGACTTTTTAATTTGGAGTTTAATATTTTTAAGAGCTTTTGGTCCAGGACCCTTCACTGGTATTTTTGCAATTGGTTTTACCGATACAGGTACGTTAGGGAAATTGTATTCTGAAGCAATTGAGAATACTGAGAAGAAACAACAAGAAGGAGTTCAATCTACTGGGGCTAGTAAATTTCTACAACATAGATTTGGTATAATTCCTCAAATACTTCCAATTTTTGTATCTCAATCCTTATACTATTTAGAGTCAAATACTAGAGGAGCCGTAATTATAGGTGCAATGGGCGCAGGAGGAATTGGTTTACAATTTTTAGGAGCATTAGGTACTGGAAATGATTTTGAAAATGTTGCCTACATGGCAATATTAGTTTTAGCTGTTGTAATATTTATGGATAGATTATCTGCTTGGCTTAGAAGATTACTAATTGGAACAGATCAATTAATTGTAAGATAAAAAAAAAATAGAAATTATTTTACCAAAATTTCCACCATGGTTTTTCTTCCTTTGGTGTTTCATTATTTTCAGCAACAATTTTAGTTATGGATGGATCTTCTCCGTCCACCAATCCTGCACGGGCAGTTGTTTTAGCGTCCTCTAATTTTAGTTTTGCCTCAAAAACTCTATTTTCATTACACAATTTCATGCCCTCTTTCATTAATGCTTCTGCCTCAGATGCTTTTTCGAGACTAGATCTTGAAATATCATTTTTAACAGTGGCTCTTAACATAAGTACACCAGGGTCTTCACAATTCCCTATTTCATTTTTAAATGTATCCTCAGTATTTTGTGAATAACTACTGCCGGCTTGTTGCTCTGTTATTTTAGCATGATTGTCAGCTTGAGTAATAGAAATTGTGGATAAAGCTAATATAAATGAAATTAAGATCTTATTCATAATAATCTTTTAACTTACTTTTGTTAAAAAAATGTTAAAGAAATAAAAAATTTTGTGAAATATTTGCCAGCATTTTTAATAGGTATATCAGTTACCTTTTGTTACAGCAGTTGTATGTACCTGTTCTCAGCGTTGTTGCTAACTTGGGAAAATGAACTTGGTATTTCAAGGAATAATTTAACCTTTATTTATTCTCTAGGCTTGGTTGTACATAGTTTATTGTTACCCATTCTTGGTAAGTTTGTTGATAAAAATCTTAGTTTTCCTATGATGTGGGTAAGTCCAATATTGCTGGGATTAAGTGTAATCTATCTATCCTTAGCAAACACATACACAGAATTTTTAGTTGCCTGGATACTTGTAAGTGCAACCTCGGGTGGCTGTCTTTATACGATGCTTTTTAGTGTCATTACTATTAATTTAAAATCAAAGGCCAAAACATCTATTGCAATAATTACTTTATTTGCTGGATTTGCAAGCACATACACATTTCCTACTGCTACTTATTTAACAGAACAATATGACTGGAGGTTTACTGTATTTATTTTTGGAATATTAAATATATTGATTAGTTCACCAGCTAATTATTTTGGTTTCAAAAATATAATTCTAAAAGAATTTAAAAAAATTGAAAAGAAAACAGATCAAAATTCAAAGATTAAAATAATACTTAAAGATTTTAGATTTTGGTTATTTAGTTTTTCATTGTTTGTTATTGGATTTAATATTGGTGCTATTACAACTCATGTAATTCCAATGTTGCAGGAAAAAGGGATGAGTCTATCCCAAGCTGTATTGACAGCATCTCTGTTTGGACCAGGACAAGTAATAGGTAGAATTTTAGTTATGATATATGGAAGTGATAAGTCAAATTTAAAATTATTTGTAATTTGTTTTTACTCGATGGTAGTTGGAATGATATTTTTATACTTTATAAATATTAATCATTACTTAGCATTTTTATTTGTTTTATTTAATAGTTCAGCATATGGCAGTATGGCTATTTTAAAACCTCTGGTTCAAAATGATACTTTTGGCCAAAAAAACTTTGGCAATATTCATGGTATTTTAGCTTTACAATATATGATTGGTAGTATTGCTGGTCCATGGATTGGTTCGTTGGTATGGAATGTAGGAGGATATGATTTGTTAATATTTGTATTTTTTGTTTTAGCAATATTTGGTAACGTAACAGCAATTTTTTTAAACAAAAAAAAGTTTATTTAAAGCTTCTCTCTACGTGTTTGTAAAAATAATTTATATTTGGAATTTCTAAATTTTCAATTTTAGCAAGATCATCATATTTTCTTAACCTAACTGCATCTTGCATAAAAGGTTGTTTAATAAATTCGTTTGCTTCCTCTTTGGAAAAACTTCCTCCTTGTACATCTAAACTTCGTTTTGAAGCAATAGATAAAGATTCATAATAACCTTTTTCACAATAAACCAAATATCTTTTAGCCGGAACATGTCCTTTTATTAATCTTGTAACATCATCAGGGAAAAATTTAGATAGAAAAAGAGATCCAGAGTTTTCATGTTTTTTATCTATTCCTTTTTTTATAGCCTCTTTATCATTGATAATTAGGTGGCCAATATCATGAAACAAAGCAGCAGTAATGAAAAAATCACTCTCATTATTTTTTTTTGCCAATAATCCACATTGAATTGCATGTTCAAGTTGTGAAACTTTTTCATTTCCATATTGTTTATCAGACCCAATATTTTCTATAATTTTAAATAATTTATTAATGCTAGAAATCGTATGCATAATAATTTATTAAATTACTAATGTTTCAGTTTTGTTACAATTTTGATTTAAAGATCAATAACTCTAGCAAAAATTATTTATATTTATAAAAGTTAACAATGAAAAAACTTTTATTTGTTTGTACAGGAAATTCTCATAGAAGCATATTAGCTGAAAGTGTGGTTAATAAATATCACAAAGATAAATTCGCTGGTTATAGTGCAGGTAGCAAACCATCTGGAATAATTAATAAATATGTCATCAAGTATCTTAATGAAAATAATTTTGAAACAAAAAATCTATCATCAAAAAACTTCAATAAATTTTTAGATGAAAAAACAAAATTTGACCAGGTATTTACTGTATGTAACAATGCTAGTAATGAAGTTTGTCCGGTGTGGCCATCTCCAGAAAAAATAATACATTGGGATATTGAAGATCCTGTTCATATTATTAATGAATTAGAAAATAGTGAAAAAACAAATAAAGAAGAACTAATTTCATTAGAAATACATAAAACTTATTCTAACCTAGAAACTAGAATTAATGAATGGATTAAAAATTATGAAAAATAGCAAAAAAAAAATAATCTATAGTGAATTCTTAGGTAGTTGCTTCCTAGTGATGATAGTTGTTGGTTCTGGTATAATGGCTCAAAATCTTACAGACGATTTTGCAGTTATGTTATTAGCAAATACAATTGCAACAGGAGCAGGTTTATTTGTTCTTATAACAGTGTTTTCTGATATATCAGGAGCTCATTTTAATCCATTTGTGAGTTTAAGTATGGTTTTTACAGGAAAACTAAAATTTAAATTAATTCATATTTATATTTTTTCACAAATATCTGGTTGCCTTGTAGGTGTGGGATTAGCGAATTTTTTTTTTGAATTACCTATATATGAATTATCATCAAAAACTAGAGATGGTATTTATATATTTGTTGCAGAAATAGTAGCTACGTTTGGATTAATTTTAGTAATTTTTGGATCAATGAAAAGTGGAAAAGTTGTAACCGCTGCGTGTGTTGGATTCTACATAACCGCAGGATACTGGTTTACTTCATCAACCTCATTTGCAAATCCTGCCGTTGCTATAGCTAGAACCTTTACAGACACATTTACTGGTATCAATTATTTAAATACACCTTTATTTATTATTGCAGAATTACTAGGTGCAATATTAGCAATATTTGTGGTTAAAAAAATGCTTTTCAATAGGTGATTTTACGTAATTCTTTTCTCAATTAATTTAATTACTTTAGGTAAATCTTTAATTGTATCTATTACATAGTCAGCACCTACTTTTTTAAATTTATTCTTGATCATTTTTCTAAATTTAAATTTATCTTTGTAAGATAGTTTATTAAATTCGACCTCTGTTTTACCAAATTCATTACCTGAAAATATGACACCTACTACCCACATCCCAGCATTTACTCCCTCTAATAGTCCAGGAATAGTATCGTCTACTTTTATACAACTTGATCCCTTTGTTATATTTAGGTCAGAAAAAATTTTGTATATTATCTCTGCTGTTGGTCTTCCAATTTTTGCATATGAAGAACCATATGCAATGTCTGGTGTAAATTTTTGTTTTTTTAATTCCGACAATATAATTTTTAAAATATCATCAGAGTATCCAGTATTTGTAGCTATTTTAATTTTTTTCTTTTTTATAAATTCAATAGTTTTTTTACTCCCTGTAATTAATTTAGAGTGTTTTTTAATAATTTTTTTAAGCTCAGGATTAAAAAGTTTAAATAATTTATTTATATCATTCTTACTGGGTTTTTTTTTATACTTTTTTTTCCACAGTAGATTTATTTTCTTTGAATAGATTAATTGACTTATATGTGCTTTTTTTTCAATGCCCATAGGGCCAATAGCTTCTTTTTTAGTAATTGGTATTCCATTTTCATTAAAAATATGAATAAGTACTTTAGATGGTGCTTGACTTCCAAAATCTATTAGAGTGCCAGCTAAATCAAAAACAATTGCTTCTATTTTTGTATTTTTCATTTAATTTTCGAATCAAATTAGTTAAATTTAGAGAACAAATATTGCTTATACCTTTTATTTGTTAGAAACTCTTAGTTTTATTGTCTTTATTGAATTTTTCTTATTGTTTCATTAATGTTACAAAAATATTACAAATTTATTACAAATGAAAAAATACTATTACGTTTTATTTATACTTATATTCTCATCCTTGGGTTTAAATGCTGAGACTACAAATACAAAATTAAATGAACTTTTTATTCAGTTGAAGGAATGTAATTCACAAAAACAATCTAAAATACTTGAAAATAAGATATGGAGGTTATGGGAGACACACCCAACTAACTTCCAATTAACAATAGATTTAAAAGAAGGATCTAGGCTCGTCCAAAATCGAAATTATTTAAAAGCTTACAATATTTTTAGTAAAATTATTGATAAAGACCCTAATTGGGCAGAGGCTTGGAATAGAAGAGCAACCACTTTGTATTTAATGGGCAAACATAAAAATGCATTAAAGGATATTGATATAGTATTAAAACTCGAAAAAAGACATTTTGGTGCTTTAATCGGGAAAGGACAAGTATATATCGAAATGAAAGAGTACGAAAAAGCATTTAATAGCTTTCTTGAATCTTCATATATTAATCCAATGAACAGCAACACCATGGAACTAATACCAAGAATTTCCAAATTAATTTCAGAAAAAATAATTTAATTCATTTTAGGATTAAAAAAAACTTTAATATTAGTCAAATAAAAATATGTTATGGATGCATGAAAAATATTAATTTAACAAAAAATATAAAACTAATTAACAAACCATACAAAAAAAAAGGTTATTATCATTTTTTAAAAACAGCTAATCTATCCTTGATAGTATGTGAAATTAAAAAAGATAAATTTGTTGTAGTAAGTCAGAAAAGAGTCCCAGTTAGTAAAGTCACCTATGAATTTCCATCTGGTATAATTGATAAAGGAGAAAATCCTTTAAGTGCAGCTTGTAGAGAATTTTATGAGGAGACAGGATATAAAATATCAGGTACACCAAAAAAAATATTCACAATAAATTGTGAGCCAGGAAGACTAACAACTAAAATCTACTGTTATTATTCAAATAATATAATTAAAAAAAAAAAATCTGAGAAAGGTATTAAGATACATTTACTATCTAAAGATAAAATTAATAAGTTAATTCTTAAAAATAAATTTTGTAATGCCTCTCATATAGCATCATTTCTTAAAGTGATAGAGGCGCCTACTAAGTAAGCACCCCCACAAGAGAAGAATAAAATTAAAACATCTACATATTAATCAAAAATTGTTTCAATTATATTGTAAAAATCTTAAGTTTATTTTAAAAAAATTTTAAATTAATTTGAATAAATTACTCTAGGTTCTAAAAATAATTCTCTTGCTAGGGCTTTAAACTTTTTTGTAACTTGTTTGGAAATTATTTCTTGATGATGAGACGGTATTTTCAAAAAAACAGAGTTGCCTCTTTTATATAATTTAAATTCCTCTAAAAAAATTGTTGATATTGATGTTAATGCGTGTGCAAATCTTAAAGCTGAACCTACTTGTTTACTTGAAAAGATTTCATTATTGTTCAGAAAAGTTAAATATTCAATCTTAGGATTATATTTGATGCTGCAATATCTCCAGTAACATGACAGTGCTATTTGAATTCTTTCTTTATGTGTTAGTTTAAGCAAAGGTGTATTAAGAGTTTCTTGAAAAACTAATTCTGCCTTTTGAAAAGCGCCAAGTCCCCAGTCCATATGGCTTAAAACACATGCTAGGTTTAATAATTTTTTATTATAATGCTCATTACCCTCAAAAACAGGCTTAATAAAATCATAATATTTTTTAAATGTTAATCCTAAATCACCTCTTTTTTTTGCGATATGCTCAAGAGATTTATTAAACATATCTGGACTTTCAAAATCTTTAAAATGTTCTTTTACTAAAGCTCCTTCCCTCAAACCGCTTATAGAACATACAATTTTTTTAGGATTTGTTAAATTTATTATCTCGTTTAAAATTATCGAACTATACGGCAAATATTGAGTTCTAGATTTTGAAATATATTCTACAGTTTTTAATTTTGACTTACTAAAAGATGAGATTTTATCTAAAAATTTTGTTAATCTATCATTATCAATCGAATATTGATGAATAATATGAACGGGGTATTCATTCTGAAATAAATGAAGTTTAAATAAAGCTCTCCATGTACCTCCAACTAAATATAAATTTTTAAATTTTTTCTTGGATAACCATTTTTCATCAGAAAATAAATTTTTAATGTACTTTGATAAATTTCTTTTTTTAATTATTGGATTATTAATTAATCTTAAAACACCAAGGGGTAAGGAAGTTTTATTAGTGATTACATTATTTTCAACTCTAGCCAATTCTAAACTACCTCCACCTAAATCAGCAACAAGACCATCAACGTTTTCAAAACCTATTTTTACACCCTCAGCTGCACATTCTGCTTCTTGATCACCACTAAGAATTTCTATTTTTTTTTGAAATAATTTTTCAACCTCTTCAGTAAAAGACCTGGCATCCGAAGCTTCTCTGAGAACTGCAGTTGCTATGATTTTTAAATTTGTAATTTGTGATACATTTAAAATTTCTGAAAATCTCTTAAGTACTTTAAGAGCATATATTTTTCCAGAATGGTGCAACTTTCTAGATTTATCTAAATTTTTGCCAAGTTCACATACAGCTTTTTCGTTAAAAAAAGGAACTCTAGACGAGGTAAAATCATCATAAATTAGCATTCTAATTGAATTTGAACCTATATCAATTATAGCAAGTTTCGCTTGCTTTAACTTTAAATTTGGATTTGCTTTAAGAACTTTGAGTGTCATTTTTAATTAATCTCAAATTAAGTTTTTTTGGACGAATTTTTAATTTTGCTTTACCTCTACCTGACAAACTTGGATTATTCATAAAATATTCATGGGCTGAAAAAGAATCATCTTTACTATATTTAATTTTTTTATAATTTCCAGTTGGATCTAATTGCCAACTTTGCTTGTTGTCTAAATAATTTGCTAACATTATTTGATCTAATATTTGTTCATGAACTGTTGAATTTTCAATTGGTACTAGAAGTTCAACTCTTCTATTCAAATTTCTAGGCATTAAATCAGCTGAAGAAATAAAAACTTTTGCATTTCTGTTAGGCATCTCTTTTCCATTTGCAAAACAATATATTCTTGAGTGTTCAAGAAATCTTCCTATCATACTTTTGACCACTATATTTTCAGATTTATCTTTTACACCCGGTCTCAAACAGCAGACTCCTCTTACAAAAAGATAAATTTTAACACCTGCGTTTGAAGCCTCATAAAATTTATCAATGATGATTGGGTCAACCAGAGAGTTCATTTTTGCCCATATTTCAGCTTTTTTTCCTTTTTTAGCGTTTGAAATTTCTATATCTATACATTTGTTAAGAGTAATTCTTAGATTAATTGGTGAAATTGATATTTTATTTAAATTTCTAGGTTTTGAATAACCTGTAACGTAATTAAAAAATTTTTCTACATCACCAGCAATTTTTTTATTGGAGCTGAATAAAGATAAGTCTGTGTAAATTTTTGCATTTACAGGGTGATAATTTCCAGTACCTAAATGAACATAGGTTTGTATTTTACCTAGTTCTCGTCTAAGCACTAAAGAAGACTTAGCGTGTGTCTTATACTTTGCAAAACCGTAAACAATTTGAACCCCAGCTTTTTCTAAACTTCTAGCTAATTGAATATTGGCCTCTTCATCAAATCTTGCTTTAATTTCAATAAGAGCTGTGACCGTTTTTCCATTTTCTGCAGCTGAGATAAGCGCTTTAACTATGGGTGAGTCTAAAGTTGTTCTATAAAGGGTTTGTTTTATTGCAATAACTTTTTTATCATAAGCGGCTTGATTTAAAAATTCAATTACGGCATCAAATGTTTCAAAGGGGTGATGAACAACTAAATCTTTTTGTTTTATAGTATCAAAAAAATTGTTATTAAATTCTTTTAATCTTTCTACTTCTCGAGGATTAAAATTTTTAAATCTGAGTTTAGAGTTTTTTAACTTACATATTTGATCTATATCTTCAATACCTACAAGTCCTTCTGTTTCGTATATATAATCTGGGTTTACATCTAGTTTATTAGTAATAAATTTTATTAAATCTTTATTGCTGTTTTTGATTACTTCTAAACGAACTATATCTCCAATTCTTCTTCTCTTGAGTGCTAATTCAAATGATCTTACCAGATCTTCAGCTTCCTCTTGTATTTCGACGTCACTATCTCTAATAACCCTAAATATCATTTTACTCTCTAGATTGTGATCTGGAAATATTTCAGAGGAAAAAAAACTAATTATATCATCAAGAATAACATATTTTTTGTAATTTTTTCCTCCATCTATTTCTATAAATCTTGATAAAGCTTTGGGAATTACGATGATTGAATTTAATAATCTTTTTTTATTTTTTTTTTTAAGTTTCATAACCACTGCTCTGCCTTGATTTACTATGAACGGAAATGGATGTGCAGGATCAATAGCTGAAGGTGTCAGTAAAGGATATATTTCCTCATAAAAAATATTTTTTAATTTGATTTTTTCGTTTTTGCTAAGATCTTGTGGTTTTACTAAAGTAATATAATTTTTCTTTAGTTGTGAAATTAGATTTTTGTAAATTAAGTTCTGTTTAACAAGAAGATTTTTAGTTTCTTGAACAACTTCACTCATTTGTTCTTCTGGATTTAATCCATCCGAACTTAACGACTCTACCTCTTGTTTTATCTGGCTATATAAACCAGCAACACGAACCATAAAAAACTCATCTAAATTAGATCCAGCTATGGACAGAAATTTTACTCTTTCATATAGTGGATTATCTATATTTTGAGCTTCAAGTAACACCCTATCATTAAATTTAAGCCAAGATAATTCTCTGTTGATATATTTAGATTTTAACTCTTGTTTCTGTTGTTTTTTTAATGGAGTCATATAATTACAAATAATGTTACATTTATATGTCATGCGTCACTCAAAATCCAGTTGGAGTGATCCCAGTCTAGACGATTTTGATAGACCGTTAAGTAAAAGAGGTAAGAACAATGCTAAATTAATTTGTGAATTTTTTATTAAAAAAAATTATAAGTTTGATTATGTATTAGTTTCTAGTGCAAATAGAACAAAAAAAACTTTAAATATACTTTTAAAAAAAATCACTACACCAAAAAAAATTTTTTCATCTAAGAAACTTTATTTAGCAAATGAAGGTAGAATTATTGAATTAATTAAAAAAATTCCAAAAAAATATAAATCTATTTTGTTAATTAACCATGAACCTACAGTAAGAAATTTAGTAAAAACCTTAACAAAGAACCAAAATAATAATCATTTTAAATTACTAAATTATAAATTTCCAACCTCTGCCTTTGCCAAAATTAATTTTAATTTAATTGAATGGAAAGAAATAAAAAATAATGGATTAATTAAAGAGTTTATTAGACCAAAAGATCTTCAGGACTCTAAAGAATAACCTGCCGATCTAACAGTTCTTATTAATGGTTTAGTTTTTTCTATATTTATAGCTTGTCTCAATCTTCTTATATGAACATCAACCGTTCGAGACTCTACATAGATATTTTCACCCCAAACATTATTTAAAAGTTGTTCTCGTGAATAAACTCTTTTAGGGTTTTTAATAAAAAAATCTAATAATTTAAATTCAGTTGGTCCTAAGGATATTTCTTTATTATTTCTGTAGACACGTTTTGTTACTCTATCTATTTTTAAATCAGTAAATTCCACAACGTCCACTGAAGATTGAGGTTTAGACCTTCTTAGGAGAGATTTTATTCTAGCATTAAGTTCTTTTTGACTAAACGGTTTTGTCACATAATCGTCTGCACCTGTGTCAAATGCTTTAATTTTATCTGCTTCCTCGCCTTTAGCAGTTAGCATTATTATTGGTATATCACTAAATTTTTTATCCTTCTTTAAATTTTTACAAAGATCCACTCCAGAAAGATCTGGCAGCATCCAATCCAAAAGTATTAAATCAGGTTGCTTATCTTTAATTAATTTAAGTGCTTCCTCTCCATTTTCAGAAAAACTTACCTTATGGCCCTCTTTTTCTAAATTGTATTTTAATAAAGTTACTATTGGTGTTTCATCTTCAGCAATAAAAACATGTGCTGACATTATTACTTTTCTCCAGTTACTATTGGCTCTGTGCCTTTTGGTCTATCACCTTCTAAATACTCACCTTCAACTAAATAATATATTTGTTCTGCAATGTTTGTTGTGTGATCACCAATTCTCTCTATATTTTTTGTAACAAACAATAAGTGAGTTCCATCATCCAAATTGCTTTCATGTTCTTTAAGATATTTAATTACTTCTTGCATACAAAGATTAGTTAACTCATCTATTTGCTCATCATTCTCCCAAACGTTCACAGCCATCGATGAAGATCTATCCAGATAAGCGTCTAAAACAGATTTTAATTGTTTTTGTACATTTATGGAAACTCTCACTAAAGCGTCAACTAGATTTTTTGGTAAATTTTCATTTAATAACAGAGTTCTTTTCGAAATGTTTTTGGCTAAATCACCAATTCTCTCTAAATCAGAGGATATTTTTAGTGCTGTAACTGTTTCTCTCAAATCTACAGCCATTGGTTGTCTTAAGGCAATGAGGTTTACAACTTGCTGTTCTATTAAAGTTTCAAATTTATCAATTTTTTCATCGTTTTTTATTACTGTTTCTGCATTTTCGCTATCACGAGTAGTTATTGCAATAATTGCTTTTCCTAATGCCTCTTCGCATGAAACACCCATTTTTATGATATTTTTATTTAAACTTTGTAATTCTTCTTCGTAAGATTTTACTGTATGCGTTGCTTCCGACATTATCCGAACCTCCCTGTAATATAATCTTGCGTTTTATTATTTTCTGGATTCTTAAATATCTTATCTGTTGATCCATGTTCTATCAATTCTCCTAAGTGAAAGAAACCAGTATTTTGAGATACTCTTGCTGCTTGAGCCATAGAGTGAGTAACTATAATTATTGTATGTTCTTTCTTTAATTCATCAATTAACTCCTCAATTTGGGCTGTTGCAATTGGGTCTAATGCTGAGCAAGGCTCGTCCATTAAGATTACCTCCGGTTGTACCGAAATAGCTCTTGCTATACATAACCGTTGTTGCTGGCCACCTGACAAACCTGTTCCAGGTTCATGAAGTCTATCTTTTACTTCTTCCCAGAGCGCAGCTTTTTTTAAACTTGTCTCAACTATTTCATCCATTTCTTGTTTTGATTGAGCCATACCATGGATTGTAGGACCATAAGAAATATTTTCGTATAATGTTTTTGGAAATGGATTTGGTTTTTGAAAAACCATTCCAATTTTTTCTCGCAATCTTACTACGTCACACCCTTTATCGTTTATATTAAAATCATTTATAACTATCTCTCCTTGAACATTACATATATCGATTACATCATTCATTCTATTTAAGCATCTTAAAAAAGTAGATTTACCACATCCCGATGGTCCAATTAAGGCTGTCACCTGATTTTCCTCTATTTCTAAATTTATATTAAACAAAGCTTGTTTTTTTCCATAAAAAACATCAACATTTTTTGCACTAATCTTAATCATATTAACTCCATTTTTTTTCAAATTTATGTCTTATTATTTGTGCGAACAAATTCATAACTATTAAAAAACCAAGTAAAACCATTATACAAGCTGAAACTTTTTCAACAAATCCCCTCTCAGCACTTTCAGCCCAAATATAAATTTGAACAGGCAGACTTGCAGCAGGGTCTATTGGTGAGCCAGGGATAGTGTTTACAAAAGCTACCATACCAATCAATATTAATGGTGCTGTTTCACCCAATGCTTGAGCTAATCCAATAATAGTCCCAGACAGCGTACCTGGCATCGACAGAGGTACTGTATGATGCATTGTGGTTTGCATACGGCTAGCTCCCATCGCTAGAGCTGCTTCTCTTATACTTGGTGGCACTGCTTTTAAAGACGCTCTACAAGCAATAATTATTGTTGGCAAAGTCATCAAAGATAAAGTTATTCCTCCAACTAAAGGTGTTGACCTTGGTAATTGAAACACCGCTAATAAAATTCCCAAACCTAAAAGACCAAATACAATAGATGGTACTGCTGCTAAATTATTAATATTTACCTCGATAAAATCTGTAAATCTATTTTTGGGGGCAAATTCTTCTAAGTATATTGCTGCTAAAACAGCCACAGGAAAAGCAATAGCTAAACAAACTAAAATTGAAAATATAGAACCCATAAATGAACTTGCAATACCAGCTAACTCAGCTTCACGAGAGTCTGGATAAGTAAAAAAACTTAAATTAAATTTACTCTCTACTTTTCCTTGTTCTACAAGTTGATCAAAAATTTTTAATTGATAATCGGTAACTCTTCTTTGTTTTTCGGGTAGGTCTCTTGGGTAATTTCCTTTAAATACCTGGTCCAAATCATCTGATGCAGTGATATAAACATCTTTTGTTTTTCCCAGTAAACTTGGATCATTAATCAATTCTTGTTTAATTTCTCTTTCAAAGAAATAAGAAACCATTTTTTTTAATTCATTTTGTTGTTTCTCATTTGCATTTTTATCTAAGTTAAACATTGACTGAAGTGATATTTCAAAATAATCAGCGTCTTCCAAATCCTCTTTGGACGGATTTGCATCTAAATACATAGTTTCACCATCAAAATTGACAGGTACTATCAACCAAGTTTTTTGAAAAGCTGTATAACCGGTTGAAAAAATTTTAAATATAAAAAATGCCAAAAACAAAAGTGCCATAAAAATTGCACTTTTACCTAAAAACTGAAATCTTTTTTCTGAGGAATATCTTTTTGCTAACAGTTTTTCTTTATTTTTATTCATATTTTTCTCTATATTTTTTAACTACTCTTAAAGCCACAATGTTTAAACACAAAGTCACTATAAATAATGACATTCCTAAAGCAAATGCAGCTTGCGTTTTTGGATCTCCGAATGCTTGGTCACCAATTAAAATGACAACAATTTGCGCAGTAATTGTTGAAGTAGACTCTAATGGATTTAAAGTTAAGTTCGCAGCTAATCCAGATGCCATCACTACAATCATTGTTTCACCTATTGCTCTTGAAACACCTAATAATATTGATCCAACAATTCCAGGTAAGGCTGCAGGAAAAATAACTTTTTTAATTGTCTCTGATTTAGTTGCACCCATGGCATAACTTCCATCTCTAAGGCTTTGAGGAACACTTGTGATAACATCGTCACTAAGACTTGATATAAATGGAATAATCATAATCCCCATCACTCCACCAGCAGCAAGAGCACTCTCAGCAGATACTTCTAGCCCCATTGCTGTTCCTATATCTTTTAAAAATGGTCCAACAGTTAAAGCTGCAAAAAAACCATAAACCACTGTTGGTATTCCAGCTAAAATTTCTATCAAAGGTTTAGCATATTGTCTTACTTTATATGATGCATATTCAGCTAAATATATTCCACTCATTAGACCAATCGGTATAGCTACACACATAGCAATGAAGGCTATAAAAAAAGTACCTGCAAAAATTGGAACTGCGCCAAAAGTATCTGAATACATTGTTGGATCTAATGCTTCAGATGAGTCTCTTACAAAAGCTTTTGCTGGATACCAATGAGTTCCAAAAACAAAATCAAACAAAGGGATTACTTTAAAAAAATCTATTGTTTGAAATATTAATGAAAAGACAATTCCAACAGTAGTTAAAATTGCAGCTAAAGAAGCAGTGAATAAAACAGCGTTAAAAAACTTTTCTACTGGTTCTCTCGTTCGATTATTCAATGAGATTCTTTTGTATGCATAAGCTACAGAAGCAATAATAATACATAAAACTATAACAACTTTTGAGCTTTGAGCTATTGAACGAAGATTTAAATATTTTTCTGATGAAACTTGAATAAAAGATGTAACTTCTCCTGTAAATTGACCACGGGAAAGTGCTTTCGTTTTTTCATAAATTAGATTTAGTTCATCATCTAGATAACCTTGATTTGCATAATCACTTAAAATTAGTAATTTTACGATGGTTGGTTCAAAAATTGCCCATAAGGAATAAATAATAAATGCTGGAATAGCGCACCAAATAGCTAGATAGTATCCGTAGAATTGTGGGAGTGCGGTTAATCTTTTATTAGTTGATTGAATTGTGTATGCTTTTTTTCTTCCAAAATAATAACTTGTAAAGCCTAGTAAAACTATAAATATAAATAATATTAAGTTCAATGAATCCCCTTTACGTTGACTTTACACTTTTCTAAAAAAAAGGGGTCTAAAAAGACCCCTTAATTTCTATTTGTTAACCAAACTTATTAGTCAGCCATTGCGACAAGATTTTTCGCGTTATCTCTAGTTGTTCTATACAACCCTTTATCTAACGGTACTAAACCAATGTCAGCTAAATAACCATTTTTACCTATCGCTTTAGTTGTAGTGAACTCTTTTACAAATTCATGTAAACCAGGGATCACACCAACGTGAGCCTTTTTAACGTAGAAAAATAATGGTCTTGCAACTGCATAGCTGTAATCTTGAATAGATTCTAAAGAAGGTTGACCACCTTCAATACTTGCAGCTTGAAGTTTATCTTTAGCAGCTAAGAAGTAACTGAAACCAAAGAAACCAAACATTTCTTTATCTTGAGTAAGTTTTTGAATAATTAAACTATCATTTTCACCTACCTCAATTGCAGCACCATCTTCTCTGTAAAGTTTTTGTGGTTTTTTATATTTTTTGTTTCCAGCTTCAAAACCTTTTTTATAAAGCGCTTTAGCTTCTTTTGGCATACCTTTTTTCATTACCAAAGAATTCCAAGCATCTCTTGTTCCAGAAGTTCCTGGAGGAATCATAACTGAAATTTTTTGTTTTGGTAAACTTGGATCTATTTGATCCCATGAAGTATAAATGTTATCAACTAGTTTACCATCAACAACAGAGTGTTTAGCTAATGCTTTCCAAAGTTGTTCTTTTGTAAAGTTTACTGGTTCTGCATCTAAGCTGTATGCTAATGTAATACCGTCATTACCGATTACGATTTCAACGATTTCATTAACACCATTTTTTTTACATAGAGCTTTCTCTTTATCTTTCATTGCTCTTGATGCATTTGTTATATCTGGATGGTTCTCACCAACACCAGCACAGAACAGTTTAGCTCCTCCACCAGTACCAGTAGATTCGATTACAGGAGTTTTAAATCCCTTACTACCAAATCTTTCAGCAACAACAGTTGCATATGGGAATACTGTAGATGAACCAACTATTTTGATTTGATCTCTTGCTTGTGCAACAGTTGCAATTGTTAGTGCAACTAATGATGCAACAATTATAGTTAGTTTTTTCATTATCTTTAATCCTTTCATTAATTAATTAAAAGATGATCGACTCGTACAAATTCATTGAATCTTTAATATTACAGATTTGTTACACTTTTGTTAAAATGATAACTTTTTAGTTGTATTTCATTGAGATAACTATCTCATTAGTTTCAGTTTCTAAGCCCCCTTTGCAAGAAACAGGATTAGAATTATTACTAAAAGCAAGGTCAGGTGTAGGGTATAAAGTAACTTCAAGTCTAACTAAATTTACAAGTTCTTCTAATACCATTGGATCGTATCTCCATTTAGGCCAATTAGATGGTGTTGAGAATATTGAAGTAAGATAACTTGTTGCCATAGTGTACCTATAATTACTCAAATTTTGATCTTTTAAAAGATGGTCCCTAACAGAATTAAATATATTTCTGCATCTAAATGAGTCGGACATATAAGTAGATTTATCGAGCCCCTCTTTCATTGGTATAGATACAAGCATATCCACACTATTTCTCCACCAAGATGAAACAACATCTAAATAAATTTCCTCATACTTAGCAGCAGAATGCTGCTTTATTACCGGATAGGTTTTTTTTAAATCCTCCTGCAATCTAAAGACACCTATATCAAACACGGTTAATTGTTGATTTCTCAAAATTGTTGAAATATCTAAAGAATAACTATTCAAAATTGATGAGAAAATAAAAACAAATGAAATTAAAATACTTTTAAATATTTTTAACATTCAAAAAATTTAAATAAACTGTAACAATAATCAATAAAAGATTTGTTAAATTTTTAACGAATTTTATTCAATTTTTAACACTTTTTCAGCTTTAACTATTTTGTTGGAAGATAAATTTTTATTTCTGTACCTTTGTTAACAGAACTAAGAATCTCATAATCTCCTCTATGCTGGGTGATTATATGTTTCATAATTGCTAACCCTAAACCTGTGCCACCAATTTTTTTACTTTTTTCGGTATCAACTCTAAAAAATCTTTCAGTAATTCTTGGAATAAATTCCTGTGGGATACCTATTCCATAATCTTTTACACTGATCATTAAATGTTTATCTATTAACTTACCATCGCAATCTTCACTTTTTATTTTTATATTTTTATTTTCCTCTGAATACTTTATTGCATTATCAATTAAGTTAGAAAAAACAGTAAAAAGTTTATCGGTGTCTCCATACACTAAAGTTGGCTGCATTAAATTAACTTTTAAATTGAGTTTTTTCTTTTTAAGAGGTAACTCAAAATTACTTTTAATATTTAAAACAATATCATTTATATCTACAATTTGGTTTGGTTTGATATGTTCTTCAAGTTCAATTCTACTTAATATTAACAAATCATTAATTAAATTCTCCATTCTTACAACTTGATCTGACATAATTTTCATGAATTTCTTTTGAGCTTTTGCATCATCTGATGCTGGCCCCAAAATAGTTTCTAAAGAACTTTTTATAGAGACTAAAGGTGTTCTTAATTCGTGGCTAACGTTAGCAACAAAATCTGTTTTAAATTTTTGAGCTTTTGTAATTTCTGTAAAATCTTTCAAAAACAAAACAACAGAATTATTTTCTGGAAACAAATATGTAGGTCCAGGAATGATGTAAATTTTGTAAAGTTGATATGACGGAAGGTTAATTTCAATGTCAATATTTTGGGTCACCTGTGTCTCAATAGTTTTTTCTATTGACTCAAGTAGTTTGGTATCTCTGATTACAGTAGATATATTTTTGTCTATTAGATTTTGCCCAAATCGCTGTTTTGCACTTTTATTAAGATATTTAATTTGATTGTACCTATCTAATGCAAAAAATTGATCTTCTAACTCTTCAATTATAACTCTTTTACTTAAATCGTTTTTGTTAGATTTGTTTTCAACAGTAGCAGTGTTTTCAGGTTTTACATTTTTTTTAACTAAAAAATAACCTAATACAATTATGACAATAACAAAAAAAATAGTAAGTAAATCCATAATATTATTATGTAATAAATTTGAAATAATTTTTTAACATTAAATACATGTGAATCTTTTATCAAAGATTCATGACAATAAATACTCTATTAAGAAAAGTTAATCAGAACAAAAAGTTTAATATTAATACTTATGATTTTTTTAAACCTACATTTAATGTCAAACTAGCTGAAAGCAGAGGCGAAATAAAACTTGCACAAAAACTTAGATATAAAGTCTTCTTCTCCGAAAGAATTAAAAACCCTATATTAAATATAGGAAATTTTAGAAGAGACTCTGATAAATTTGATAATTATGCAGATCATATAATTGTGACCCACAGAAAATCAAAATTTTCGAAAACAAAAGTAATAGGTACTTATCGTTTACTTAAGCAATCTGTTGCAGAAAAAAAATCAGGTTTTTATAGTTGCGATGAATTTAATTTAGAGAATTTATTAAATTCAAGAATTTATAATAATATGCTTGAATTAAGTCGATCATGTATATCTCAAAAATTTAGAAATAAAAATGTACTCCAATTAATGTGGAAAGAAATTCATCATTATATTAATAAAAATAATATCGATGCTTTGTTTGGTACAGCCAGTTTCTTAAGCACTAATGTTAGCAAGATTGAGGATCAGTTAATATATCTTAATCATCATCACAAAATGCCAGATAACATTACCGTCAGTGCTTTACCAAAATATAGAGTAAATATTGATTACCAAAAGAAAATTAATTTAAATATTAGATTATTTGCAAAATTACCCACTTTAATCAAAGCATATTTAAAGTTTAATGCATCTATCGGGACAGGTGCTGTAATTGACAATAAATTCAAGACAACAGATGTTTTTATTTTTTTACCAATTGAAAAAATAAATAAAGAATATGTAAATAAAATTTTGGACTAATGCAGCAAATCCTAGAGAAAATTTCAAAAATTGATGAAATCAAATCTTTGTATAAAGTTAATTACAAGGAATTAAAACAATCAAATAATTTTTGGAAAAAAACTTTAGATATTTTAAAAATAAATTACATTGCAGAAAATGTTGACAATATACCTAAAGCAGGATCAAGTATAATAGTTGCAAATCATCCATTTGGATTATTAGATGGACTAATAATTTGTTCAATAATATGTGATGTCCGAAAGGATTATAAAATTTTAATTAACGATGAAGTTTCACAAATTGACCAAATAAGAGAATACTTGTTACCAATTAAATTTTCAACATTAACAGAAGATATTAAAAAAAATATCATTTCTAAAAAAAAAGCAATTGAGCACGTAAATTCAAATGGAATTTTAATAACCTTTCCTTCAGGAGAAGTTGCAACTTCTTCTCTAATTTTTAATGAAGCTAATGAAAGAAGATGGAAACCATTAATTGGATCTATAATTAACAAGACAAATGCTGCAATTATTCCTGTGCGTTTTTTTGGTAAAAATAGCTTATTTTTTCAGACAATAGGTTTTGTAAATAATAATTTGAGAAGAATTTTATTTATACGAGAATTATTAAATAAAAAAAATCAAACATTTAAGCTTAGTATTGGGAAAAAAATTTCATCACTACAAAACGAAAGATTAAATAATAGACAAATAGTAGACAAACTTAGATCTATAGTTGTAAATATTAATTAGGGGAGATATTCTCGAAGAATATTTTAGCTGTTTCTTCCCAGCTATATTTTTTAGCAAATTCTAAACAATCTTCTCTATTAACTTTTAAAGCCTTTAGAGCAGAAGCTTTAAGATCATTATCCAAAGTATCTATGTTAGTCCCTCCTAATATATCTTTCGGGCCTGGAACAGGATAGGCAGCAACTGGTGTCCCACAATTTAATGACTCTAGCACAACAATACCAAAAGTATCTGTTTTGCTTGGAAAAACAAAAACGTCAGAAGAAGCAAAATGAGATGCTAATTCTCCATTTGTTTTTTCACCTAAAAAAATATCTTTTGTAAACTTTTTTTTTAAATTATTTAAATCTGGTCCTTTACCAATTATAACTTTTGTGCCTTCTAATTCTAAATCTAAAAAGGCCTTAATATTTTTTTCAACAGCCACTCTTCCAACGTAAATCCATATAGGTCTTTTGTATGGTAAATCTCTTTTAACTGGATTTTTAAAAGCTCCATGATTACCACCCCTTGTCCAAGTTACCATTTTATTATTATCAACCCCTAATGCTATTAGTTCCTCTCGCATCGACTCTGTTGTTACTAAAATTCTTTCAGCTTTATTATGAAAATTACATAAAAACTTCTCTGACCATTTTGCAGGAATGATTGGCATGTAAAGTTTCATATATTTGTCAAATCTAGTGTGAAAGCTAGTAGTAAATTTTAAACCATTTTTAATACAGTGTCTTCTTGCCATAAAACCTAAAGGACCTTCGGTTGCGATGTGTATTGCATCAGGTTTTATTGCATTGATTAAATTACTTACTCTTGGCCAAACATTTAATGATAATCTAATCTCATTATATTTTGGCATAGGAACAGTAAGAAATTGTTGGGGTGTGATAAACTCTATGTTGTGACCTTGAGATTTTAATATTTCTCCAGTTTCATGCAAAGTTCTAACTACACCATTCACTTGTGGATAGTATGCATCTGTTACGATTAGAATTTTCACGCTTAAGAAGCTCGCTTTAAATCTTCTACGTTATCTTTTTTATCTATTTCTTTTTTCTCTTCGTCCTCTGTTACGAATTCTTTCCTAGCATTATCCCAATAAATAATTTCAAATGTTCCATCATATTTCTCTGCTAAAGCAGTGCAGGACTCTACCCAGTCCCCACAGTTCAAATAATTAATTCCATCAAAATTTTGATCCTCAGCATGATGAATATGTCCACAAATTATACCATCATAGTTTTTTCTTTTTGCATAATCTGATACTGTTCTTTCATATTCACCTATATATTTAACTGCATTTTTAACTTTATATTTTAAAAATTTTGCGAGAGACCAGTAACTTTTTCCTCTTAATTTTCTAAAGAAATTAATAACAATATTTAATCTAAGTAATAGACCATATGCAATTGATCCTAACTTAGATAACCATTTTGCATATTTCATTACACCGTCCCAAGCATCACCGTGGACTACAAGATATTTTTTTCCAAGCGGTGTCTCATGAATAACTCTGTTAACTATATTGATATCTCCAAAATGCATTGGTATAAATTTTCTAAAAACCTCGTCATGGTTTCCAATTATATAAAATACTTTTGTACCATGCCTTGCTTTTCTTAAAATTTTTTGGATTACGTCATTATGTTGTTGGGGCCAGTAAAAAGTTTTCTGCATAGCCCATACATCAATTATATCTCCTACTAGATATAAATTCTCTGACCTTGAATATTTAAAAAATTCTAATAATTTATCTGCCTGACACCCTTTAGTTCCTAGATGCACATCAGAAATAAATAAGCTTTTGTATGTAATTAAAGATTTTTTTGTTTTCATATTTTCTTGTTATAATTAGTGATTCTATTATAAGTAGAATCTTTAACTCAATACTACATTTTTATGTTACAGTTTTATTAAATATGAAATTTTGTCTTATATATAATAAGAAATCAGCAGGTGGAAGAAAGTCAAAATTTATCAAAAAAATACTTGAAGAAATATCGAATCACCACAAAGTTGATTTATTTGAAACATCGAGTGAGTCTGAAGCCTCTGAAGTAATAAAAAACTTTGAAATAAATAACTACGATAGATTGTTAGTTGCTGGAGGAGATGGTTCTGTTTCTTTTGCAATTAATGAATTAATAAAAAATAATTTCAAACTCCCTGAAAACTTTGCAATTGGATATATTCCAGCTGGTACGGCTAATATTTTGCAAGCAGAATTAGGTATGACTAAAAATGTAAAACATATAGCTAATACGCTTACTTCAGATAATTATGATAAAACATGTTTGGTTAAAATTAATGACAAGCATTTTATTTTAATGGCAGGTATTGGATGGGACGCTCAAATTGTTAATTCTATTGACTCTTATTTAAAGAAAATTCTAGGTAAAGTTATTTTTGGTATCAAAGGTTTCCAAAAATTTTTATCGATGAATAATAAAAAAATTAAAGTGTCGATAGATAAAGAAGATATATTTGCTGATTGGGTGCTATGCTCAAATAGTAAATACTATGCTGGACACCATAAAATTACAGATACACATATATTTGATAAAAAATTTACTACCTATATTTTTAAGGATCTAAAAAGATATAAATTGCTTTATTATATTTATTTAATAGCTGTATATGGAAATTTGGATAAATCTAAATCTGTGATTACTATACATGTAAATGAAATTAAATTTGATGGTTTGGGAAATAATATACCTGTACAAATTGATGGTGATAATTTCGGTGAGCACAAAAAAATAGTTGTTTCGTCTTCGGAAAGAAAATTTAATATCTTAAAAGCAGCTTAATCTATTTTACACGTCCATAAAAATCCTGGTATCTAACTATATCTGTTTCTTTAAGTATTGATCCTATTTGAGCTTCCATGATTTTTACAGGTTTTTTTCCAGGGTTTTGAATTCTATGTATTGATTGTAATGGTATAAATATATGCTCATTTGGTTTTTTTATAAAACTATCTTTATTTAAAGTGATCTTGGGATTTCCTTGTGTAACTAACCAGTGTTCAGCTCTATGATGATGTTTCTGTAAACTTAATATTCCTTTTGGTTTAACAAATAATTCTTTAATCAAGAACTCTTTACCATTGAATAAATTTGTATATTTCCCCCAGGGACGATAGAAAATATTTTTTTTCTTAGCTAATTTGTTTTTATTTTTGTCATACATCTTTAATATTTCTTTCCAGCTTCCAAGATCTGACCAAGGGATATCTAATTTAATTGCATTGATTTGTTTTGTTTTTTCCAAAATTGCATAATCAAAAGATTTAGCAGTGGCTTTTATAAATGAAGCTTTATTTAAATAGTAAGTATTAGCTTTATATTTTGCTTTATTAACTGAATTTAAACAACTTCTGTAAATACTTGGATTATATTTTTTAAAGTTATTAATTATTGAATCTTTTCGAAGATAAAACATTCCTGAATTCCAATAACCTTTTTGTTTAATTACTTGTTTTGCTCTACTTTCTTTAGGTTTTTCTATGAATTTTGTTACTTTATTAATATTTCCTTTAATTTTTTTGGTTACAAAATATCCATATTCACTTGATGGTGAGGTTGGTTTAATTCCAAATATGAAAATATTTTGATCAGTTAAATTTGTCTGATTTTTGTTAATGGCTTTATTAAAAACGCTCATCTTTTCTATCAAATGGTCTGCTGTAAAAAACATTAACGGCTGATTGTTAGGAATATCTTTTATTAAAGCAGTGCTTAAAATAGCAGGAGCTGTATTTCTTTTTGCAGGTTCTAAAACAATTTTATATTTTTTAATCTTATTTTTTTTAAGATGTTTTTTTACCTCTTTTAAATATTTCTTATTAGTGCTGATAATTGGTGCATCAAATATAGATGCTTTTGTTCTCTCTAATGTTTTTCCAAGTAATGTCCAATTACCAAAATCAATAAACTGTTTTGCTTGATGATTTTTAGAATTTGGCCAAAGTCGAGTTCCAGCACCTCCACATAAAATGACTGGACGAATTTTCATTAAATCTCTGAATAATCCTTAACTTCTTTTTTCTTACCTGGGTGTGTTGGTGCGCCTAAAAACGCTGGACCAACTGTTTGCGCATATTTCCATAAAGTACCAGATCCAAAATCAGATTTTCTAGCTCTCCATTTTCTTTTTCTTGAAGCTAATTCTTTTTTAGAAAGTCTGACATTGATAGTTCCTTTTTTGGCATCGATATCAATAATATCTCCATTACGTAAAAGGCCTATAGGACCTCCTAGGGCAGCCTCAGGGCCCACATGACCCACACAGAAGCCTCTGGTAGCTCCAGAGAACCTTCCATCAGTTATAAGAGCTACTTTCTCCCCTTTTCCCTGTCCATAAATTGCACCTGTTGTAGATAACATTTCTCTCATACCAGGACCCCCTACTGGTCCTTCGTATCTAATTATAATTACATCACCATCATTATACTTTTTGCTTTGAACTGCTTTCATTGCACTTTCTTCATTATCAAAACATCTTGCTTTTCCAGTAAATTGTAATTTAGCTAATCCAGCAACTTTTACTATCGCTCCATCTGGAGCTAAGTTACCTTTTAAACCAACAACCCCTCCAGTAGGTGATAATGGATCTTTATAAGATCTCATTACTTTTTGTTTAGGATTAAATTTAATATTTTTTAAATTTTCTTTCATTGTTTTTCCAGTAACAGTCATGCAATCACCATGAATGTAACCACCTTCGTATAAAGTTTTTAATAACATTGGTACACCACCTGCTAACCACATATCTTTTGCAACATATTTTCCACCTGGTTTTAAATCAGCAAGATAAGGAGTTCTTTTAAAAATTTTAGCAACATCCATTAAGTCAAATTTTATTCCTGCTTCATTTGCAATTGCCGGTAAATGTAATCCAGCATTAGTAGAGCCACCTGTTGCAGCAACTATTGTTGCGGCATTTTCTAAAGCTTTTCTGGTTACAATATCTCTTGGCTTAATTTGTTTTTTTAAAAGTTGCATAACCATTTTGCCACTTTCTTTTGCATACTTATCTCTTTCTTCGTATGGAGCTGGAGTACCTGCTGAATATGGTAATGCTAATCCAATAGCCTCAGATACACAGGCCATAGTATTTGCAGTAAATTGGCCACCACAAGCACCAGCGCTTGGACAAGCAACTAATTCTAATTTTCTAAGTTCTGCAGATGACATTTTACCTGATGAATGTTTTCCAACTGCTTCAAATACATCAACAACCGTTACGTCTTTACCTTTATATCTTCCTGGCAGAATTGAACCTCCATAAATAAACACACTTGGAACATTTAATCTGACCATCGACATCATTAATCCTGGCAAAGATTTATCACATCCTGCAATACCAACTAATGCATCATAACAATGTCCTCTAACTGTTAACTCAGCTGAGTCAGCTATAACTTCTCTTGAGATCAAAGAAGATTTCATTCCTTCATGACCCAT
>OBOZ01000002.1_pt1 | contig 47240 bp, 45 predicted proteins | sample 1494301 | NCBI WGS metagenome assembly OBOZ01 (sample SAMEA3275628, study PRJEB22092) | marine metagenome | biome: Marine Biome; feature: Surface Water; material: Sea Water | collected 2014-06-23T09:30:00+00 | depth 2 m
TAATAATAAAACTCAAAAAACTTTACCCTTTGGTTCAAAATTATCTGTAATTGAGAGAAGAAACCGTTTTGTTAGATATGAGAATAATAAATGGCTTAAATTGAAAGATATACGAAAAATAAATCATAAAGAAAAAAAATTTATTAAAATATTTAAAACTTTTCTTAAAACAAAATACGTTTGGGGTGGTAAAACTAGCAGCGGAATTGATTGTTCAGCACTACTACAAATATTTTTTTATTACAATAATTTATTTTATCCACGAGATACTAAGGATCAAATAAATTATTCTATAAACAAGAAATCAAAAAGATTTAGCAAGGGAGATATTATATTTTGGAAAGGTCACGTAGCTATCTGTATAAACTCCTTACAATTGATCCATGCATATGGCCCTGAAAAAAAAGTATTAATTATGCCTATCAAAAAAACAATTTTGAGAATTTTAAAAACTGCAAATCTTAAAGTAAAAAAAATCTCAAGTATAAAGATTTAACTCCTACCAAAATCTGGTTTGTTTGTATCTTGTTTCAACAAAATAATTTTTGATCTTACTTTTTTAGTTTGAATTAATTTTTTTAAAATTGATTTATTATTTTTTAAATTTATGTCTTTTTTAAATGATGTTAGATTTTTAATAAATAAATCAATGGCTTTTGAAATATTATTCCTATTGTTAAAAAAAATATCTCTCCACATAATTTCATTTGAGGCTGCTATTCTTGAAAAGTCTCTTAGTCCCCCGGCGCTAAATTTAATTAAGTCATAATTTTGTTTATTTTCAAAATCTTGTGCAGATTTAACTAAATTATAAGCAATTAAATGAGGTAAATGACTTGTTATAGAAAAAATTTTGTCATGTTTTTCCGCTGTCATAACTACTACCTTTGAACCAATTTTTTTCCAGAAATTGTCTAAGATATTTAAGTAGGCTTTTTTCGTTTTTTTTTCTTTTGTTAAAATGCACCACTTATTTTCAAACATATTTTCTTTACCATGCTGTGGACCACTTACCTCCGAACCTGCAATGGGATGACTTTGAATCCAATGAATATTTTTTTTTAGAAATTTTTTTATAATTTTTGAACTCTCTATTTTAGATGATCCAATATCAGTAATTAATGTCTTGGAAGATATAAAGTTATTAATTTTAAGTATAAGATTTTTGTATTCACTCATAGGGGTACAAAAAATAATTAAATCAGAGTTAACTACTCCTTTCTCCAATTTATTTAGAATGATGCCAGGTAGCTTTAATTTTTTTATTCTTAAAATATTTGATTTTGATTTTTCATAAATAAATATTTTTTTTGCAATCTTTTTTTTATGGATCCGTCTTAATAAAGATGATCCTAATAAACCACATCCTATAATTAAAATATTATTCATTTAATTTAATATTCTTTTTATAGTGTTCATAAATTTTATATTTTCTTCTTTAGAACCTATTGTTAATCTCAATTTATTCTTAATTCCATAACCATCCTCTGTTGATCTTAAGATAACGCCTCTTAGTTTTAGTTTTTCATATAAATATTTTGCGGTAAATTTACATTTATCAAAATTTAAAAATAAAAAATTTGCTGAAATTTTATTAGAGAAAATATTGTAAGTCTCAAGAAATCCTTTAATTTTTTTAGCATAAAATAAATTATGTTGTACCGATCTTGATATAAATTTTTGATCTTTAAGTGATTCTGCGGCCGCTAGTTGTGCTATACCGTTTACATTAAATGGTGGTTTAATCACATTTAAAGCATTAACTATTTTTTTAGATCCATATCCCCAACCAACTCTTAAAGAAGCTAATCCAAACATTTTTGAAAATGTTCTTAAAATAAAAACGTTATCTCTATTTCTGAATAAATCTAAACCAGACGAGTAATCAGTATTTTTCATGTACTCAGAATAAGCATCATCAACTACAAGCAAAATATTCTGTCTTAGTGAACTCCTTAATTTTAATATTTCTTTTTTCGTTAAGTATGTTGCAGTTGGATTATTTGGATTAGCAATGAATACAATTTTAGTTTTTTTCGTAACTTTTTTTAAAATCTCCTTAATTGAAACTTTATAATTTGTCTCTCTTGAAAATAAAACTTTGGCACCAACTATTTTTGCATAAATCCTGTACATCAAAAAACTGTATTCAGGCACTATCACCTCATCTTTAGGATTTAGATATAATTGACACAACATTTGAATCACTTCATCAGATCCTGCGCCACAGATTATTTTATTTAGATCACACTTATATTTTTTTGAAATTGCCGTTCTTAATTCCTTAGACTTCCCATCAGGATATTTGTCTAAAATCATCTTCTTATTTACAATTAATTTTTTTGCCATTGGACTTATTCCAAGAGCAGACTCATTAGCAGAAAGCTTTATAACTTTTTTTAACTTCCTAACCTTAGACTTTCCAGGTTTGTAAGCTTCAATTTTAAATTTTTTAAATTTTGGAGTTACCATTTTTTTTAATTTTTATGAGCTCTTTATAGATAAAATTACAAATTTTTATAGAGAATAAGACGATTTTTAAAAAATTGACATAGTAAATAAGTTCTAGTACAAAAAATATGCGCTGATTTAACTGAATTGCGAGCGCTTAAAAAAAACCGCTAAAATAGTTTTTTTTCTCACAATTCAAATAATAGCTTTGTTATGAATACTGAGAATAATATTAAAACACTAATAGTAAAAAAACCTTTAAAGTTGGATTGTGGAAAAACTATTAATGAATTCCCAATTGCTTATGAAACTTATGGTTCATTAAATGAAAATAAAGATAATGCCATTTTAGTTTTTCATGCTTTGACTGGAGATCAATTTGTTACTGGTGTAAATCCAATAACCAAAAAAGATGGCTGGTGGTCTTATGCAGTTGGTCCTAACAAGGCTATAGATACAAAAAAATACTTTGTTATTTGTGCAAACGTCATTGGTGGATGCATGGGTTCTTTTGGGCCAAGTTATAAAGACTCTCAAACTGGAAAAGCTTTTGGCACAAATTTTCCTATAATAACAATTAACGATATGGTTAATGCACAATATAATTTGCTAGATCATTTTGGAATAGATAAACTTTTTTCTATCGCAGGTGGCTCAATGGGAGGTATGCAAGTACTTCAATTTATTAGTAATTTTCCTGATAAAGCTAAAACCGTTATTCCAATTGCATGCACTTCTAGTCACTCTGCACAAAATATTGCATTTAATGAATTAGGAAGACAAGCAATAGCTGCTGACAGCAATTGGAAAGAAGGAAATTATTCTTCAAACGATACAATTCCAAATAAGGGCTTGGCTGTTGCAAGAATGGCAGCACATATAACCTATCTCTCAAAAAAAGGGCTCCAAGAAAAATTCGGAAGAAAACTTCAGGAAAGAGAAGATATAAAATTTGGTTTTGATGCAGATTTTCAGATAGAAAGTTATTTACGATATCAGGGTTCAGTATTTGTCGATAGATTTGATGCTAACAGCTATCTTTATATCACAAGAGCAATGGACTATTTTGATTTAGCAAAACAATTTAAAGGTAATTTGTCTGATGCTTTCAAAGCAACAAAGGCAAAGTTTTTTATAATATCTTTTACATCTGATTGGCTTTATCCAACCCAAGAAAACAAGGATATTGTGATTGCCTTGAATTCCATTGGTGCTGATGTTGGTTTTGTTGAAATTGAGTCTGATAAAGGTCACGACTCGTTTTTATTAGATGTTCCAGATTTTTTAAGTGCACTTAAAAACTTTTTGGATAGATCTTACATAGAGAGTTAAATATGAAGAACGAATTTCAAGTAATAGCAGAATTAATAGAAAAAAATAAAAAAGTATTAGATGTCGGCTGTGGAGATGGGACTTTAATGGAGTTTTTAAAAAATAATAAAAATATAAATATTAGAGGACTGGAAATATCAAAAAATAAAGTTCAAGAATGTATTGCAAAAGGATTGACTGTAATTGAAGGAAATGCAGAGAGAGACCTGAAACAGTTTCCAGATAAATCATTCGACTATGTTGTTCTTAGTCAAACACTTCAAGCTTTTTTAGACCCTGAACTAGTTTTAAAAGAACTCTTAAGGGTTGGGAAACAAGCAATTGTAACTATTCCTAACTTTGGTTATTGGAAAATAAGACTGCATTTGCTTTTGAAAGGCACAATGCCAATTACAAAAACCTTACCAGATGAGTGGTACAACACTCCCAATATTCATATGTGCTCAATTAAGGATTTTTATAACTTTGTGAAATCAAGAGATATTAAAATCTTTAAATCATTAGCTATAAATAATAAGAATGCTTCAATAATAAGTGATAGTAATTTAACAATTAAAAATCTTTTTGCAGATCTAGGAATATTTTTAATAGAGAAATAAAATGAAAGTTGAAATAATTTCCTGTCTCCAAGATAATTATAGTTATTTAATTATTGATGAGACAAATAATTTAGCATGTGTTGTTGATCCAAGTGAGGCTAGACCAATAATTGATTATCTTAAAAATAAAAATATTAATCTTAAATATATTCTAAACACTCATCATCATTTTGATCATGTAGGAGGAAATGAAGAATTAAAAAAAAAATATAATGCTATTGTTGTGGGTTACAAACATGACTCAGAAAGGATTCCTGAAATTGATATCCTTCTTGAAGATAATGAAATATGGGAAAGAGATAACTTTGTTGCCAAAATAATACATGTGCCAGGACATACTAAAGGTCATATTTGTTTCAATTTTTATAAAGAAAAATTACTCTTTACTGGGGACACTCTTTTTTCTCTTGGTTGTGGAAAAATTTTTGAAGGCACATATGAACAAATGTTTAATTCCTTGAAGAAAATTAAGGCTTTACCTCTTGATACTAAAATTTTTTGTGGTCATGAATATACTTTAAATAATTCAAAATTTTGCATTAAACATGATAATGAAAATTTAAGTCTTCAAAAAAAAATTCAGGATATAAAAATAAAATTAAACGATAACTTGCCAACAATTCCAACTACACTCAAAGAAGAAATAGATTGTAATATTTTTCTAAGAGCCAAAGATGTCAAAACCTTTTCAAAACTGCGTGATTTAAAGGATAATTTCTAACTAATTCGGCTTGACTAAAACCTAGCTACAACTATATTGCGGATACTTAATTAAAAATTCATACTATGTCTTACGCAGTAATAAAAACAGGTGGAAAACAATACAAAGTTAAATCTGGAGAGATTCTTAAAATAGAGAAATTACCAGATTCTAAACCGGAAACTAAAATTGAATTTAATGAAATCCTTGCGTACGGAGACGATAAATCTATTGAGATTGGAACTCCCCATGTAAATGGAGCAAAAGTTGAAGCAGATTTAATTAAAAATAGTAAAAATAGAACTATATTAATTTTTAAAAAAAGAAGAAGACATAACTCAAGAAGAAAAAATGGGCATAGACAAGAGTATTCTATGATAAGAATTAATAAAATTTTTTCAAAAGATGGTAAAGTTTTATCAGAGGCAGAAAAAGTTTCTAAAACTTCTAAAAAAGAAGAAACTAAAGAAGTTGTAAGTAAATAAGTAAAGGTAAATTATGGCAACAAAAAAAGCTGGTGGATCATCAAGAAACGGTCGGGATAGTGCCGGACGAAGATTGGGTGTCAAAAAATATGGTGGTGAAACAGTAGTACCTGGAAACATAATTGTAAGACAAAGAGGAACTAAAATTTTTCCTGGTGAGAATGTAGGCATGGGTAAAGACCACTCTATTTTTTCAGTAGTCAAAGGTAAAGTTGTATTCAAAAAATCAAAAGCAGATAGAACTTTCGTTTCAGTAAAACCAAATTAATAGTACAACTAAAATAGATGTTGTATTATGAAATTCCTAGATCAAGTAAAAATTTATATTAAAGCAGGCAATGGTGGAGACGGATCTCCAAGTTTCCGAAGAGAAAAATACGTTGAGTATGGTGGCCCAGATGGTGGTGATGGTGGTAAGGGTGGATCAATTATTTTAAAAGCAGAGGAAAATTTAAATACTTTAATTGATTATCGATATCAACAACATCATAAAGCCGAAAGAGGTGAGAATGGTGCAGGACAAAATAGAACTGGAAAAAGTGGAAACGATTTAATTTTAAAAGTTCCGCTTGGAACGCAAGTCTTTGAAGAAGACAACAAAACCCTACTTTTTGATTTCAGTAAGAAAGAAGAGGAATTTATTGCCGCAAATGGTGGTAAAGGTGGTCTTGGAAATACCAGATTTAAAAGTTCAACCAATAGAGCCCCAAGAAAGTTTACTAAAGGAACTGTTGGGGAAGACTTTACTATTTGGCTACAACTAAAAACAATTGCGGATATTGGTATAATTGGTTTACCAAATGCAGGTAAGTCAAGCTTGCTCGCCGCACTTACAAATGCAAATCCAAAAATAGCAAATTACAGATTTACCACATTAAATCCAAATCTTGGTGTTGCCTCTTATGATGATAAGGAAATAACAATTGCAGATATACCTGGACTAGTAGAAGGTGCACATGAGGGAGTAGGTCTTGGTATCCAATTTTTAAAACACATCGAAAGATGTAAATCTCTTTTACATTTAATCGATATAACAAACATTGATCTTAATGAATCTTATGATCAAGTTAAAAATGAATTAAAGAGCTACAGCTCTAAATTATTAGATAAAAAAGAGCTTATAGTGTTAAACAAAATTGACTTAATCGATGAAGATACCGCAAAAGTGGTGATTGATCATTTTTCTAAAAATAAAAAATGTGAGATATTGACTATGACAACTTTAGAAAAAAGTTCTATATCTAAAATAAAGGCTAAACTATTATCTTATGTATCTTAAAAATTCTAAAATAATTGTTGTTAAAATTGGTTCCTCACTTCTTGTAGATGAAAATAAAAAAATTAGAAAGAAATGGTTGTCTAGTTTTGCAAAAGATATCAAAAAATTAAGGGATAGAAATCAAAAAGTTGTAATTGTGAGTTCAGGAGCAATAGCTCTTGGTTGTAAAAAAATGAATTATAATAAAAAAAATATTAAACTAGATAAAAGTCAAGCTATTGCATCTATAGGTCAAATGGAATTAATGAACTTGTTTTCACAAACATTTGCTAGATTTAAACTTAATATTTCTCAAATACTTCTTACTCTGGAAGATACAGAGGAAAGAAGGAGATCATTAAATGCAAAAAGAACTTTTGAAAATTTATTTGAATTAGGATTCATTCCAATAGTTAATGAGAACGATACCATAGCTACAACAGAAATAAAATATGGGGACAACGATAGGTTGGCATCTAGAGTTACACAAATTACTAACGCTGATACCTTAATTCTTCTTTCCGATGTTGATGGACTTTACACAAAGAATCCAAAGATTTTTAAGGACGCAAAATTAATTAAGATAGTTAAAGATTTAAAAAAAGATTTAAGCAATGTAAATATTAAAGGTATGAATGAATTTGGAAGCGGCGGTATGCAAACTAAAATTGAGGCTGCAAAAATTTGTCAACTAGCAGGTAGTAGTATGGTCATTGCAAATGGGCTAAATAATAACCCTATCACAAAAATAATTGAGCAAAATAATTGTACTTGGTTTAGTCCTAAGGTCTCGAAACTTGATGCGAGAAAAAAATGGATAATAAGTTCAGTAGCACCAAAAGGAGAAATTATTATCGATGATGGAGCAAAAAAAGCACTAAGATCAGGTAAAAGTTTACTAGCTGCTGGGATTAAAAATATTTCAGGAAAATTTAATAAAGGGGATCATATAAAAATTTTAGATAAAAAAAATGTTGAATGCGCAAGAGGATTAAGTTCATTCACCTCTGATGAGATAATCAAAATTATGGGTCATCATTCAAATCAAATTGAAAAATTATTAGGGTATGTTTCAAAATCTGAAGTAATTCACAAAGATGATATGGTGGAAGTTTAAATGATCAAATATATGAATTTAATTGGAGCAAAAGCAAGGAAAGCTTGTGAGCATAAGGTTAATACAATAGTTAAAAATAAAGTTTTAAACAAATATGCACAATTGTTAGAAAAAGAAAAAAAATTAATTCTTAAGCAGAACTTAAAAGATATTGATTATGCAAAAAAAATAGGTCTTAAAGATAATTTAGTTAAAAGACTCTTAATTAACGAAACTAAACTAAAAGATATACAAAATTCAATTATTAAAATTTCAAAATTAAAAGACCCTATAAATAATACTTTGGAGAAATGGAAAAGATCTAATGGTTTAAATATTAGCAAAGTATCTATACCAATTGGAGTTATTGGAGTTATTTATGAAAGTAGACCTAACGTTACATCAGATGTGGCTAGTCTATGCTTTAAATCTGGTAATCCAGTAATTTTAAAAGGTGGCTCAGAAGCAATAAACACTAATAGAATTTTAGCAAAAATTTTTAGAAAAGCGCTTAAGATTAATAAAGTTGATGAAAACTTTATTCAATTCATTGATACAAAACAAAGAAGAGTTGTGGATATCATGCTGTCAGATATGAAAAAATATATTGATGTAATTATTCCAAGAGGAGGGAAAAACTTAGTAAAAAGAGTTCAAGAATTATCAAAGGTACCTATTATTGGACATCTTGAGGGACTTTGTCATACTTATGTTGATAAAGATGCAAACTTAAACATGGCAAAAAAAGTTGTTTATAATGCAAAGTTAAGAAATACCAGTATTTGTGGAGCGACAGAAACAATTCTTATTCATAAAAAAGTTGTAAAAAATTTTTGTAATCCAATTTTAAGTAAGCTTGAAAATAAAAATTGCAAAATATATGGAGATAGATTTTTAAAAAAATATTTCAAAGGAAAAATATTTCCAGCTAAAGAAAAAAATTGGTCCACTGAATATTTGGCACCAGCAGTATCCGTAAAAACTGTAAATAATCTTGATGAAGCTATTGATCACATAAACAAATATGGAACTATGCATACTGACTCCATAATCACAAGTAATAAAAAAACAGCAAAAAGTTTTTTGAGAAATGTTAAAAGCTCAATTGCTATGCATAATACCTCAACACAATTTGCTGATGGTGGAGAGTTCGGTTTTGGTGGAGAGGTTGGAATTTCTACTAATACTTTACCGCCAAGAGGGCCTGTGGGATTAAATCAATTAGTTTCGTATAAATATGAAATCACAAGTAGCGGTAAAATAAGAAAATAAATTGAATAAAAAAAAAATAAAAATTGGTGTTCTTGGAGGTTCATTTGATCCTGCACATAAAGGGCACTTAGCAATATCTAAAGAGGCAAAAAAAAGATTTGATTTAAACAATATAATTTGGGCAATTACAAAAAAAAATCCTTTTAAAGCTGAAAGCGAAACATCTGTATTAAAAAGAATAAAAGAATGTAAGCGTATAATTGGGTTAAACTCATTTATTAAAGTAAAATTTTATGAAAATATTATTAAATCAAATAAAACAATTGACCTGATAAATCATTTAAAAAAAAACAAGACAGCAGAAATTTATTTTTTAATGGGAGCTGATAATTTAATTAATTTCCACAAATGGCATAAATCAAAATTAATTTCACAAAAATGCAACATTTTAGTATTTGATCGCCATGGGTATAAAAAAAATTCATTGAAATCAAAGACATTTAAGCAACTTAACAAAGACGTACTTAAATTTGTCGAATTTAATAAGGTCAACATTTCATCTTCTCAATTAAGAAAAATTTGATAGTCTTTATTTAATTAATGGATAAAATTTCAGATCTTAAAGAGATTGTAATCAACACTCTAGATTTAAACAAAGCTCAAGACATTATAACTATCGATCTAAAGGACAAAAGTTCAATGGCTGATTTTATGATAATTGCAAGTGGTACATCATCGAGACACATACAGTCTTTATCGGAACAAGTTTTGGAAAAGTTAAAGAAAAATGGTGTCCCAGACTCTAAGATTGAAGGTAAACAAAGCAGTGAATGGAAATTGGTTGATGGTATAGATTTAATTATTCATATTTTTCATCCTGAAAAAAGAAAATTTTATGAACTTGAAAAAATTTGGTCTGAATTTATTCCAAAAGAAAAAGTTATGATATGAAAAATTTTAAATCATATTTAATAATTTTTTTTTCTATTTTTTTTTTTAATAATAATATCAACTCAGCTGAAATTGATATTTATAAAAAAATTGATCTTTTTGGTGAAGTCCTCGAAAAAATAAATAAAGAGTACGTTGATGAGATAAATCAGTCTGAAAGTATGGACTCTGCTATTAATGGTCTTTTGCAATCTCTTGACCCTTATTCAGCATATATGTCACCAAAAATTCTTGAACAAATGCAAACAGAGACAAGTGGTGAATTTGGAGGACTAGGTATTGAGGTAAGTATGGAGGCCGGTGTAGTTAAAGTAATATCACCAATTGATGATACACCTGCTTCAAAGGCAGGGTTAAAAGCTGGAGACTACATTGTAAAAATAAATAATATTCAAGTACAAGGAAAATCATTAGCTGAAGCCGTAGATCTAATGAGAGGACCAGTTGGTTCAGGTATAGAATTAACTGTGAGACGAAGAGGAGAAAAAAAAGCACTAACATTTAATATCACAAGAGAAATAATTGAAATTCAGTCTGTAAAATCAGAAATTTTGGAAAATAATATTGGATATATAAGACTTACTTCATTCAATGAAAATAGTAGTGATCAAATAGAAAAACAGATTAAGAAATTAAAAAAGAATGAAAATTTAAATGCATTTATCTTAGACCTTAGAAATAATCCGGGAGGATTATTATCCCAGGCCATAACTATCTCAGATTTTTTTTTAGATAATGGAGAAATAGTATCTACAAAAAGTAGAAAAAAATCAGAAAATCGAAAATGGTTTGCTAAAAAAGGAGATATTACAGATGGAAAAACATTATTGGTTCTGATTAATTATGGTTCAGCCTCTGCCTCTGAAATTGTAGCAGGTGCACTTAAAGATCATAAAAGAGCAATAATTGTTGGAGAGAACAGCTATGGAAAAGGATCAGTTCAATCAATAATTCCACTTAAAAATAAAGGTGCAATACGTTTAACTGTTGCTAAATATTATCTACCATCTGGAAAATCTATTTCTGAGGTAGGAGTCAGGCCTGATATTGAAATCAATGAAGAAGGAGATGATTTTAAAATAAAGTCTGAAACTGACAATCAATTAAGTTACGCTATCAAATTACTCAACGGATAAAATGAATAAAGAGTATAGTAACTTGCCACTAAGAAGTGGAGTGGGAATAGTTGTTTTAAATCAAGAAAACAAAGTGTTTGTAGCAAAAAGAATTGATAATCCTAAAAATTTTTGGCAAATGCCTCAGGGTGGAGTTGACCCTGGTGAAGATTTTTTAGAAGCTGCTTATAGAGAACTTGAGGAAGAAACTAGCATTAAAAGTGTTAAGCTTATTAAGGAATTAGATGGCATGATAACCTATGAGCTTCCAGATCGTCTTTTGGGAATTATTTGGAAAGGTAAATACAGAGGGCAGAAACAAAAATGGTTTTTAATGAGATTTACCGGTGAGGATAAAGAAATTAATATTGACACTCATCATCCAGAGTTTTTAGATTGGAAATGGATAGAGTTAGATCAACTTACTAAGGTAGTGGTAGATTTTAAATTAAATGTTTACAAAGAAGTGCAAAAAAAGGTTCAAAAATTAATTTAATTAAGAGTTTTTAAAACTTCAATTTTTTGATCAATTAAATACTTAGACTGATCAGTTATTTCTTCTTTAGCAGACTCTTCCTCTGCTTGTTTTAATAAATCTTGTTGTTGGGATTTATCCATATCAGCAACATTAAATATTGAGCTGGTTAGAATTGAAAGATTATTATTTTTAAATTCAACAATACCATCTTCAACATAATAATTTTCGTCCCCTGATTTTGATAAGATTTTAATTATGCCTGGCTTTAAAAAAGAAATAATTGAAATATGATCTTTTAATATTCCCATTTCTCCTTCATAGGCAGGAACAACAACTTCCGAAACATCCTCTTTCACTAAAAAAGATTTTTCTGGATTTACAATTTCAATTTTAAATTCTTCACTCATTAAGCGGCTGCTTCTTTTTCCATTTTCTTAGCTTTTTCAATTGCTTCCTCAATTGTACCTACCATATAAAAAGCTGCTTCTGGTAAATGGTCATATTCTCCTTTGCAAATTGCATCAAAGCCTTTAATAGTTGATTCCAAATCAACTAATTTTCCAGGTGAACCTGTAAAAACTTCAGCTACAAAAAATGGTTGAGATAAAAATCTTTGGATTTTTCTAGCTCTAGCAACGACTAATTTATCCTCTTCAGATAATTCATCCATACCAAGAATTGCAATAATATCTTGAAGTGATTTATAAGATTGTAATATTTTTTGAACATCTCTTGCCACCTTGTAGTGCTCGTCTCCCACAACTCTTGGATCCAAAATTCTTGATGTGGAATCTAATGGATCAACTGCAGGATAAATACCAATTTCAGCAATTTGTCTTGAAAGTACAGTTGTTGCATCTAAGTGAGCAAACGATGTTGCTGGAGCTGGATCTGTTAAGTCGTCAGCTGGTACATAAATCGCTTGAACTGATGTAATTGAACCTTTGTTTGTTGTCGTAATTCTTTCCTGTAGATTACCCATATCTGTAGCTAATGTTGGTTGATAGCCAACTGCAGAAGGAATTCTTCCTAAAAGAGCAGAAACCTCTGAGCCCGCTTGAGTAAACCTGAAAATATTATCAACAAAGAAAAGGACATCTTGACCTTCTTGATCTCTAAAATACTCAGCTACCGTTAAACCTGTAAGCGCAACTCTTGCTCTTGCTCCTGGAGGTTCATTCATTTGCCCGTAAACTAATGCAGCTTTAGATCCAGGACCATCTTTTTTAATTACTCCAGAGTCCATCATCTCATGATAAAGGTCATTTCCTTCTCTAGTTCGTTCACCTACTCCTGCAAAAACTGAAAATCCTCCGTGAGCTTTTGCAACGTTATTAATTAATTCCATAATTAAGACTGTTTTACCAACTCCAGCTCCACCAAATAATCCAATTTTTCCACCTTTTGCATAAGGTGCTAACAGGTCAATAACTTTAATACCAGTTACAAGAATTTCTGTTTCAGTTGACTGATCATTAAATTCTGGGGCTGCTCTGTGAATTGGCCAACTTTCTTTTGTTTTAACTTCGCCTCTTTCATCTATAGGCTCACCAATTACATTGATAATTCTTCCAAGAGTTTCAGGTCCAACAGGTACTTGGATAGGAGCATTAGTATTCATTACTTCATCACCTCTTTTTAAACCTTCAGTAGCATCCATTGCAATTGTTCTAACTGTTGTTTCACCTAGATGTTGAGCAACCTCTAAAACTAACCTGTTATCACCATTTTTACATTCCAATGCTGTTAGAATTTCTGGAAGTTCTCCATCAAATTTAACGTCAACTACTGCTCCAATAACTTGTGTGATTATTCCTTTGCTCATAATTATAAACTTTCTGCTCCTGATATGATTTCTATTAGTTCTTTTGTAATTGCTGCCTGACGACTTCTATTATACTGGATAGTAAGTTTGTCAACCATTTCACCTGCGTTTCGGGTTGCGTTATCCATTGCACTCATCCTTGATCCTTGTTCGCTAGCTGAATTCTCTAACATTGCTTTAAATATTTGTGTCGAAATATTTTTTGGCAATAAATTGCTCAAAATCTCATCTTCATCTGGTTCAAATTCATAACTTTCCTCTGAACTATTCTCTTCACTATCCTCGCTATTCAAGGGGATTATCTGTTGGGCTTGAGGAATTTGAGTGATCACATTTTTAAATTGGTTATAAAAAATAGTGCATATATCAAATTCACTACTTTCAAATTTATCAATTACTATCTTACCAACCTTGTCAGCGTCAAAGTAATTGGCATTTTTTGACTCTTTAAAAGAAATATTTTCAATAATTTTATCACCGTACATTCTCTTTAACTGATCATTTCCTTTTGAACCTACAGTTATGATTTTGAGTTCTTTTCCTTCACTTAAAATTTTTGAGAAATAACTTTTGGCTTTTTTAATTATATTAGAATTGAAACCCCCACATAATCCTCTATCTGATGTCATTACGACACATAAATGAACCTTGTCATTCCCAGTTCCTGATAAAAGTTTTGGAGCATTTTCTTTATCTGATATGCCACTAGACAAATTTAAAATGACATTATTCATTTTTTCCGAATAAGGCCTTCCCTTTTCAGCACTTTCTTGAGCTCTTCTAAGTTTCGCTGCAGCAACCATTTTCATAGCTTTTGTAATTTTCTGTGTAGACTTAACACTTGCTATTCTTTTTTTTAAATCGTCTAAACTTGCCATTTTTTATTATGATTTAAAGTTTTGTTTTAGTTGGGTAATTACTTCTATTAATAGTTTCTCTTTATCTTCTTCAAGTTTTCCAGAACTCTGAATAGAATCAATTATTTCAGGCTTATCAGATTTGCACTTTTCAATTATTTTAGTTTCAAATTCAGCAATATCTTTTAAATCAATATCATCCAAATAACCTTTAACTCCACAAAAAACAGATATTACTTGCTCTGCAACTGTCATTGGTGAATATTGTTTTTGCTTTAAAAGTTCAGTCAACTTTGAACCTCGGTTAAGGAGCTGCTGTGTTGAAGCATCTAAATCTGATCCAAATTGAGCAAAAGCTGCCATTTCCCTGTACTGAGCTAACTCAAGTTTCATTGAACCTGATACTTTTTTCATAGCTTTTGTTTGAGCTGAAGATCCAACTCTAGATACCGATAATCCTACATTAATTGCTGGTCTAATACCTTGGTTAAAAAGCTCTGTTTCTAAAAATATTTGGCCATCTGTAATTGAAATTACATTTGTTGGGATAAATGCAGAAACATCTCCTCCTTGTGTTTCGATTATTGGAAGTGCTGTTAGTGATCCTCCGCCATGTTCGTCACTAAGTTTTGCTGCCCTTTCTAATAATCTACTGTGTAAGTAAAATACATCTCCTGGGTAGGCTTCCCTTCCTGGAGGTCTTCTTAAAAGAAGAGACATTTGTCTATAAGCAACAGCTTGTTTTGATAAATCATCATAAATAATTAAAGCGTGCATTCCATTATCTCTAAAATATTCGCCCATAGCACAACCTGTATAAGGAGCTAAAAATTGTAAAGGAGCTGAATCTGATGCTGTAGCTGCAACAATAGTTGTGTATTCCATTGCGCCTGCTTCTTCTAACGTTTTTTGAATTTGTCTTACTGTTGATCTTTTTTGACCGACTGCAACATATATACAATATAATTTTTGTTTCTCATCGCCTGACTCATTGATTTTTTTCTGATTTATAATTGCATCAACAGCAACGGCAGTTTTACCTGTCTGTCTGTCTCCAATTATTAATTCTCTTTGCCCTCTTCCAATTGGCACTAAACTGTCAATTGATTTTAATCCAGTTTGCATTGGTTCACTAACTGACTGTCTAGGAATAATACCAGGGGCTTTGACCTCTACCCTTGTTTTTTTAACACTTTTATCCAGCGCTCCTTTTCCATCAATTGGATTTCCTAGGCCATCAACTACTCTACCTAAAAGTTCTTTTCCAACCGGCGTATCAACAATATTTCCTGTTCTTTTAACAACATCACCTTCTTTAATGTTTCTATCATCACCAAAAATTACAACACCAACATTTTCACTTTCCAAGTTAAGAGCCATACCTTTTGATCCATCAGCAAATTCAACCATCTCACCAGCCTGAACATTATCTAAGCCATAAATTCTAGCTATTCCGTCCCCAACAGATAATACTTGGCCGACTTCAGTAACCTCAGTCTTTTCACCAAAATTTTTAATTTGTTCTTTTAATATTTTTGTAACTTCTGAAGGATTTATTTCCATTTATGCCTCTATCATTCTATTTTCAATTTGTTGTAATTTATTTTTAATTGAGGTGTCAACCATAGTACTTCCGACTTGAAGTACTAAACCTCCTATTAAACTTTTATCATATTTATAGTTTAATTTTATTTTTGAGCTAAAATTTTTGGTTAGCTCTTCAGTAATTTTAGTTATTTCATCATTAGATAACTCTTTTGCAGATTTAAGTTCTGCTTTAAGTTCACCTCTTTTTTTTGAACAAATCTCTATAAAGCTTTTAAGAATTCTTTCTAGAAAGAAGAAACGTCTTTTTTGAATTAAAAAGTTTAAAAAATTTTTAAATAAGGTTTCAAATTTATGATTTTCTGAAATTGATGTTATAATTTTTAATATATCATCCTGCTTTGTTGTTGGATCTTTAATTAAATTTTTAAAATCTTCACTTGTGTTTATTAAACCCAGAACTGATGAACACTGTTCCTCAATTTGAGTCAAAAGATTGCTCTCGTTGGACAGCTCATAAAGCGCAAGCGAATATCTTTCAGCTGAAGTTATTGAAAATCCCGTGTCTTTACTCAACTTTGTTCCTCTATAATGTTGAAGATTAAATTAAAATCAGGCTTTAATTAGCATATGACCTTTATGTCTTCAAGTAACCGATTTGTTAAAAAGGTGTTTTTTTGCTCATTAATTGAAGTTTATAGGGTCAACATCAACTGAAAGTTTTATTCCAGCTGCAAACTTATAATTTGGAATAATTTTTGCAATTGAGTTCTGTACTTTCATTGATTTAATTCCTCTTATTAGCAATCTAACTCTAAATTTTTTCTTCAACCTAAATATTGGTGAATTTACTGGACCCAATACCTTTCCTTCAATTTTATTTTCTATAAAATTTTTAAATCCTAAAGCCTCCGTTTCTAATTTATGCTCATTTTCACCTGTAAGAATAAGTGAGATAAATCTTTGAAATGGAGGAAGTTTATTTTTTTTTCTAATCTCTAACTCCCTTTCTAGAAAAATATCAGGATTTTTATTAGTAATATCATCAATCATTTTTGTATCTTGATTATAAGTTTGAAAATAAACTGTCGCTGGTTTACCTGTTCTGCCTGCTCTTCCTGAAAGTTGATGATAAAGTTGCAAATTCTTTTCAGCTCCTCTCAAATCGTGTCCTTGTGATGAAAGATCGATGTCTACAACTACAATACAATTTAAACTTGGAAAATGAAATCCTTTTGAAATTAATTGAGTTCCAACTAAAATGTTAGTTTCATTTTTAATAATTTTATCTAACTTATCCATTGAATCTTTTTTATTCATTGTATCACTTGAAAAGATTTCAATTTTCTTATCTGGGAATTTTCTTTTTACTTCATCCGATATTCTTTCAACACCAGGACCACTAAAAATAAATTCACAGTTTCCCTCTTTTGAACAGTCTCTTTTTAAATGAGATTTATATCCACAGTAATGACAAAGCAAATTACCTTTATTTTTATGGTAAACTAAATTGATACTACAATTTGGGCATGAAAAACTTGTATAACATTTATTGCATAATACATGTGGTGAAAACCCACGTCTGTTTAAAAAAAATAAAACTTGATCCTTTTTTTCTAAATGTGAATTTACCTTTTTAACAATTTCATTTGATAACCACGATTGCTTTTCCAACTTAGAATTATTTAAATTTATGATTTCATAATTAGGAAGAGAAGCATTTTGATATCTCTGGTTTAATCTGGATAAACTATATTTTCCTTTTTTTATATTTTCATATGTTTCAACAGATGGAACTGCAGTTATTAGATTTATTGGAATGTTTTCAAATGATGCTCTGGCTATAGCCATGTCTCTCGCATTATAAGTTATCCCCTCATCTTGCTTAAAGGATTGATCGTGTTCTTCATCAACAATGATTATTCCAAGTTTTTTAAATGGTAAAAATAAAGACGATCTTGCCCCAATAATAACCTGAATTTTTCCATTAGAAATTCCGTTCCATATTATTTCTTTTTTCTTTTTAGATATTCCTGAATGCCAGACAGCTGGGTTAAAACCAAAATATTCAACAAATTTTTGCTGAAATTGGCCTGTTAGTCCTATCTCTGGTAATAATATTAAGCCTTGAAAGCCCTTCTGTATTATTGATTTTAATGCTTCAAAATAAACAAAAGTTTTTCCGGAGCCAGTTGTTCCTTGTAATACGTGTACTTTAAATTTATTTTTTAAAACGACCATTTCCTTCAGAGATTTCTTTTGATCCTCAGAGAGTTTTATTGAATTATTTTTTATATTGCTTTCAAAAACTTGAAAATTATTTTTTATGTTGTCTTCTATTGCATTGTTGCTCAATAGCATCAATTTTAAAGCCATGCCCTTTGGAATAATATTGTATTCTGAAAACCAATTTAAAAAGTTTATAGTTGTTTTTTTTAGTGGATTAACTTGTAGTTTCTTAAATACTTTTTTTAATTTAAATTTTTTTTGTTCGTTATCTTCTAATTTATCCCATACCACTCCAGTAAGTTTATTTTTACCAAAGGGTACTGATACATATTCACCAATTTTTAAATCTAAATCACTTTCATATGTGAACGGATAATTAAATATATTTGGTAACAGAATCGGATATTTCATATTTTATAATATGAAAAAAAATTAAGAGTGTATTGCTCTTTTATCTACTGATAAAGCTGCTTCTTTTACTGCCTCTGAAAAAGTTGGGTGAGCGTGACAAGTACGTGCAATATCCTCTGAGCTAGCGCCAAATTCCATAGCAACACCAATTTCAGCAATTAGTTCTCCTGCATGTGGACCTATTATGTGAGCTCCCAATACTTTATCTGTCTTTTCATCAGCTAAAATTTTCACAAATCCTTCTGCATCATCAATAGCTTTTGCTCTTGAGTTGGCCATGAATGAAAATTTTCCAACTTTATATTTCATTTTAGAGTCTTTTAATTGTTCCTCAGTTTTTCCAATCGCTGCAACTTCTGGAGTAGTATATACAACCCCTGGAATAGTATCATAATTGACATGCCCTGATTGTCCTGCAATGTTTTCGGCAACAGCAATACCTTCATCTTCGGCTTTATGAGCAAGCATAGGTCCTGATATTACATCACCGATTGCATATATATTCTCTAAATTTGTTTTAAAAGATTTGTCAGTTTTAATTCTTTTTCTATCATCCAGTTCAACTCCAATAGTCTCTAAATTTAAGCCCTCAGTATTTGCCTTTCTACCAACAGAAATTAAAACAACATCAGATTCAAAATTATTTTTATTTCCTTCTTTATCTACAGTGGATACTACAACTCCAGATTTGTTTTTTTTAATTGTTTCAACTTTATTTTGCATATTAAACTTTATGCCTTGTTTCTTTAAAATTTTCATAAATTCTGAGGATATTTCTTTATCCATACCTGGAGTGATGTGATCTAAAAACTCTACCACTTCTACTTCGGCTCCCAATCTTGACCAAACCGATCCCATTTCTAATCCAATATAACCACCACCTACAACGACCATTTTATTAGGAACTTTTTCAAGCTTTAATGCACCTGTGGAAGAAACTATTTTTTGCTCATCGATTTCAATTCCTGGTAAAGAAGTAGCCACAGATCCAGTTGCTATTATAGTTTTTTCAGATTGTATAATGGTCTCTTTATTTTCATTATCTTTAATTAAAATTTCGTTTTGAGATTTGAAACTTCCATAACCTTTGAAATAAGTTACCTTGTTTTTCTTAAATAAAAATTCAACTCCTTTTGTAAGTACAGTTACCGCTTTATCTTTGCTTTTCATCATTTTATCTAGATTTAGTTTAACATCTCCTACTTCTATTCCTTTATTTGCTAAACCTTTAACTTTATGAAATTCCTCAGATAAATTTAACAAGCTCTTTGATGGTATACAGCCAACATTTAAACAAGTACCTCCTAGAGAACCTCTAGACTCTATGCATGCTGTTTTTAATCCTAATTGAGAAAGTCTAATCGCGCAAACATATCCGCCAGGTCCACCACCAATTACTACTGCTTGAAATTTTTCTGACATCTAAATATCCAAAAACAACCTTCTTGGGTCTTCTAAATTTTCCTTTATCATTTTAAGAAATGACACCGACTCTTTGCCATCAATAATTCTATGATCATATGATAATGCTAAATACATTATTGGTCTTATTTTAATTTCTCCGTCAACGACTACTGGTCTTTCAACAATATTATGCATACCCAAAACTCCAGACTGTGGAAGGTTTAATATAGGTGTTGAAAGCATCGACCCGTAAACTCCGCCATTGCTTATTGTGAATGTTCCTCCTTGAAGATCCTCAATTGTCAATTTTCCATCCCTCGCTTTTTCAGAAATTTCTTTAATATTTTTTTCAATATCAGCAAAAGATAATTCATCTGCATTTCTTAAAACTGGCACAACTAAACCTTTATCAGTTCCAACTGCAAAACTAATATTGTAATAATTTTTATAAACTATTTCATCCCCATCAATTTCTGCATTTACAGCTGGAAAATTCTTAAGAGCGACAACACATGCTTTTACAAAAAATGACATGAAGCCCAGTTTAATATTATATCTCGATTGAAAATCTTCCTGATTTTCTTTTCTCATTTCCATAATATTGGTCATGTCGACTTCATTGAATGTAGTTAATAAAGCTGCATTTTCTTGAGCTTGCTTTAATCTTTTAGCAATAGTTTGTCTTAGTCTGGTCATTTTAATTCTTTCTTCATGACCATATTGAATTTTTCTCTCTGAAGGTTTTGGATTTGCACCCATCATGCTTATTAAGTCACCTTTTAAAACACGTCCATCTTTTCCAGATCCTTGGACGGTAGCTAAGTCTATTTTGTTTTCAGCAACAATTTTTCGAACTGCAGGTGACAATGTTTGACTTTGGGTGTTATTAAATTTTGGTGTCTCTTCAACAACCTCCTCTGTCAATACTAATGGTTTTTCTGTTGGCTCCTCTTCTTTAGGGGTCTCCTCAAAAACTTTAGGTTCTTTTTTTATTGGGTCTAATTTGATGACGTTATTTTCACTAGGTTTGATCTCTTCTTTTTTTACTTCTTCATTCTTTGTAGGGCTAGGTTTTGCACTACTGCCATTTTCTGAAACAGATCCCAATAATGCACCCACTTCCACTACTGACCCATCTTTTGAATTTATTTCACTTAATACTCCAGTGATTGGCGAAGGAACTTCCAGATTTACTTTGTCTGTTTCAAGTTCAACAATTGGTTCGTCCGCATCAACAGAATCTCCTGTATTCTTTAACCATTTAGCTACCGTTGCTTCAGTTATACTTTCACCAAGTGCAGGAACTACTATTTTTTCACTCATTACAAATTATTCAAAAACCTTATTAATTATTTCTTGTTGTTGAGAATTGTGCCTTTTAGCATATCCTGTTGCTGGACTTGCATCTGGGCTTCTTCCTATATAAGAAATTTTGTTATTATTAGCCTTTAAACTATCCAATGTCCATTGGATATAGTCTCTAACTGAAAACCAAGCGCCCATATTTTTAGGCTCTTCTTGACACCAAAAGAAATTAGCATTTTTTGCATATGGTTTTAGCTCGTTTACTAGAGCTTTTGCCGGGAATGGATATAGTTGCTCAATTCTAAATATCACAACATCATCTTTTTTAAGTTTTTCTCTCGCATCCAAAAGATCAAAATATACTTTTCCTGAACATAGAATTACTTTTTTAATCTTTGAACTTTCTTTAAGCTTAATAAACCCACTTGATTTTGGATCAATTGCATGATCCCACAAGACTCTGTGAAATGTATTTTCTTTATTGAAGTCTTTTAAATTTGAAACACAGAATTTATTTCTTAATAGAGATTTCGGTGTCATAATTATCAATGGCTTTCTAAAATCTCTATGCATTTGTCTTCTTAAAGCATGAAAATAATTAGCAGGTGTAGTACAGTTTAATACTTGCATATTATCATTTGAGCATAATTGTAAAAATCTTTCTAGTCTCGCAGAAGAATGTTCTGGTCCTTGACCTTCATAGCCATGTGGTAATAACATCACTAAACCTGATGCTCTGTTCCACTTTCTTTCACCTGATGCAATAAATTGATCAATTACAACTTGTGCACCATTTGCAAAATCTCCAAACTGAGCTTCCCACAAAGTTAGTGTATTAGGCTCTACTAAACTATACCCATATTCAAAACCCAGAACAGCAAGTTCTGACAAAAAACTATCAACAACTTCAAAATTTTTTTGTTTACTTGAAATATTATTTAACGGAATATATCTTGAATTATCATTCTGATCTCTTAGGACTGAATGTCTTTGACTAAATGTTCCTCTACCAGAATCCTGTCCAACAAGCCTCACCGGAAAACCCTCTTCTAGTAAAGAACCAAAAGCTAGCGCTTCTGCTGCAGACCAATCAATATCAAGACCTTTATCTACTGAATTTTTCCTAACATTCAAAATTTTGGAAATAGTTTTATGAATATTAATTTCAGCAGGTATAGTATTAATTTTATCTGAAATTTCTTTTAACTTGATTTCATCAAAGCCGGTCACACCTCTTTTATCTTTGCCTTTTCTAGGTTTGTATCTAGACCATGAACCCTCAAACCATTCTATTTTAGGTTTATAATCTTTTGCACTTTTATATTGCTCATCTAATAAATCTTTAAATGCTTTTACATTTTGATCTAAAAGATTTTGAGTAATTGAATTTTCATTGACAAGTTTGCTTCCATAGATCTTATAAACACTTGGATGTGATCTAATTTTCTTGTACATCAATGGCTGAGTGAATGAAGGTTCGTCTCCCTCGTTATGTCCAAATCTTCTATAACAAATTAGGTCAACCACAACATCTCTATTAAACTTAAGCCTAAACTCTGTAGCAATTCTAGTCGCATAAACAACAGCTTCTGGGTCATCTCCGTTCACATGAAGAATTGGAGCCTCAACCATTTTTGCAACATCTGATGGATAGGGTGATGACCTCGCAAATCTTGGACTTGTAGTGAAACCAATCTGATTATTAACTATGATATGAATAGTGCCCCCAGTATTATGACCTGGAAGTCCAGACATAGCAAAACATTCTGCTACAACGCCCTGACCAGCAAAGGCTGCATCTCCATGAATGAGAATTGGTATAACTTTATTTCTTTCTTTATCTTTGTGAAAAAATTGTTTCGCTCTAGTTTGTCCTAAAACTACCGGATTGACAGCCTCTAAGTGAGATGGATTATCTGTCAAACCTACATGAACAGAATTTCCATCGAACACTCTGTCTGAGGATGCCCCAAGATGATATTTTACGTCTCCTGCACTTTCTTCTGAATCTGAAACAATTTCCCCAGCAAATTCATTAAATATTCTTTTATAATCCTTTTGTAAAACATTAGCTAATACATTAAGTCTTCCTCTGTGAGACATTCCAATTTTAACTTCTTTAATTTGATTTTGTCCACCAATTTTAATTATTTGTTCAAGAGCTGGTATTAAACTTTCACCTCCATCAAGCCCAAATCTTTTTGTACCAACATATTTAGTTGCTAAAAATTTTTCAAAACCTTCTGCCTGTACAAGTTTATTTAGTATTGCCTCTTTACCATTTTTAGTAAAATTTAAGGCATTTTGATCTTGCTCTACTCTGTCTCTAAACCATTTTCTCTCGACTGGGTTTGAAACATGCATAAACTCATAGCCAATGTTTCCACAATATGTCTTTTTTAAAAATTTTAGTATTTCTTTTATATTGGCATATTTTTTATTGATAACACCATTTAGGAAAATTTTCTTATCATAATTCTGTTTTTTAAAACCATAAAATTCAGGATGTAATTCATCAAGATACTCCGACTCTCTCATTTCTAGTGGATCTAGATTTGCTAATAAATGTCCTCTCAACCTATAAGCACGTATTAGTGCAACAGCACTGATAGAATCTTTGTTAGAGTCTGCAAGTAATTGGAAATTAAATTTTTCTGATGTATCTAATTTTTCATTGTTAACTTTATTATTTTCATCTATCTCTATTTTTTTTTGTAATTCATCAATATCTATTTTTAATTTAGAAGGTCCCCAAGAAGGTCCATTTATTTCAGATGCAATAACTTTTATCTCTTCTCCTATACCCTCAAAATAATTTGCCCAACTCTCAGGCAAATCAGGGTCTTTATTTATGAATTTAAGATACATTTGTTCAATAAATGCACTATTAGACTTATTTAAGAATGAAGTTTTTTCAAATTCAAGATTTTTCGATGAAGACATCTTTATTGCTTAATATATCCTTCTAATAGTATTTTTCAATTAGACAGTTTGTTAAACAATGTTTTTCCAATAATTGATGGTGATTCTGCAACCGTAATCCCACATTCTTCCATTTTTTTTATTTTATCTTTTGCGCCACCTTTGCCACCAGATATAATGGCACCAGCGTGACCCATTCTTCGACCAGGTGGAGCAGTAATTCCAGCAATAAATCCAACAATTGGTTTCTTAATTTTATGATTTTTGACAAATTCTGCAGCTTCTTCTTCTGCTGTGCCACCTATTTCTCCAATCATTAAAATCGACTCTGTCTCATCATCATTTAAAAATAAATCCAAACAATCTATGAAATTTGTACCGTTGATTGGATCTCCTCCAATACCAATACAAGTTGATTGACCTAAGCCATTTTCTGTAGTTTGAGCAACTGCCTCGTAAGTTAGTGTTCCTGATCTAGAAACAATTCCAACTGAACCTCTTTTATGAATATTTCCTGGCATTATTCCAATTTTACATTCATCAGGTGTAATTATTCCAGGGCAATTCGGTCCTATAAGACGACTTTTTGAGTCTGCTAGACTTTGTCTTACTTTAAGCATGTCCTGAACTGGAATACCTTCTGTAATACAAACTATTAGATCTATTGATGCATCAATGGCTTCAATGATTGCGGCTGCTGCAAACTTTGCAGGAACATAGATCATAGTAGCATCAGCACCTACTTCTTTTTTTGCCTCTAATACTGTGTTGAAAACTGGCCTTTCTAAATGTTTTTGGCCTCCTTTTTTAGGAGTTACCCCACCTACAAGATTTGTTCCATACTGTATTGCTTGCTCAGAGTGAAAAGTACCATGAGATCCTGTAAAACCCTGACAAATTACTTTTGTATTTTTATTTACTAGCACTGACATTTATTTTATAGCCTCAACAATTTTTTTAGCTGCATCATCTAAATTTTCTGCTGATATTAACTTTAAACCAGAATTATCAAGTATTTCTTTACCTTGTTTAAAGTTTGTACCTGCAAGTCTAACCACTAAGGGAACGCTAATGTTTATCTCCTTAGCTGCATCTACCACTCCTTGTGCAAGCACATCACACCTCATAATTCCCCCAAAAATATTAATCAAAATTCCTTTTACATTCTTATCCGAAAGAATAATTTTTAAAGCTGCAGAAACTTTTTCTTTTGATGCTCCACCTCCTACATCTAAAAAATTTGCTGGTTCTTTTCCATACAATTTTATTATATCCATTGTGGCCATTGCTAAGCCTGCTCCATTGACCATACAACCAATACTTCCATCTAATTTTATATAAGCAAGGTCATGTTTGCTTGCTTCAATTTCAGTTGAGTCTTCCTCGTTAAGATCTCGAAGCTCAACAATTTCAGGATGTCTAAACAAGGCATTAGAGTCAAAATTTACTTTTGCATCTAAACAAACTATTTTTTCTTCTTTGGTTAAAATCAAAGGATTAACCTCAACCATATTTGCATCTGTGCTAATAAACATTTTATAAATTGATTTAATTAAAGTTATTGCTTGGTTTTTTGCATCATTATTTAAATTAAAAATTTTTATAATTTTTTCACAATCATTGTTTGAAATTTCATCATTAATAGCAACTTTTGTGGTTATAATTTTTTCTGGCGTTTTGCTCGCTACCTCTTCAATATCCATACCTCCTTGATCACTTGATATAAAAGCAATTTTTGAACTAGCTCTATCTACAAGGCATGATAAATAAAATTCTTTTTCTATATTTGAGGACTCTTCAACGTACAATCTTTTAACTTCTCTTCCCTCTGGGCCAGTTTGATGAGTTATAAGTATTTTTCCAAACAACTCTTTAGCTGCTAATTCCAGCTCCTCAATTGTATTTAAAATTTTTACACCTCCAGCTTTTCCTCTTCCACCAGCATGTATTTGTGCTTTTAGGACATATTTTTCAGTTTTGAGTGACTTTACCTTATCAAGTAAATCATCAACATTTAGTGCAAATACTCCTTCTGGGACTACTGCACCATATTTTTTTAATATTTGTTTAGCTTGATGCTCGTGAATATTCATTTTTATTTTGAGAGATCGGGATCTATTTTTGATGCTGCTTCCCAAAGAGCTTTAACTGCGTCTATTGAGTGCATAAACTCTTTTTTCTCATTTTCATCTAAACTGACTTCTTCAATCTTTTCAACACCACCTTTTCCTATTATTACAGGCACACCAGCGTATACATTATTGACTGAGTACTCTCCATTTAATTGGACTGCACATGGCAATAATTTTTTTTGATCGTTTAAATATGCCTCAGCCATTTGAACGCCTGATGCTGCAGGAGCATAAAACGCAGAACCTTTTTCTAAATACTTAACTATCTCGGCTCCACCATCTCTTGTGCGTTGGTTTATTTCCTCGAGCCTTTCCTTAGAAATTTTTCCCTCTTTGACTAAATCAAGCAGAGGTGTTCCTGAGACTTTTGTAAACCTTGGCATAGGAACCATTGTATCTCCATGACCACCCATCACCATTGCCTCAATCTCTTTAACTGGAACGTTTAATTCCAGGGATAAAAATAGTTTAAATCGAGAAGTATCTAATATTCCTGCCATGCCCACAACTTTATTAGCAGGTAAACCAGAAAATTTTTGAAATGCCATAACCATAACGTCTAATGGGTTGGTAATACATATCACAAAAGCATTTGGTGCATTTTGTTTTACACCGTCAGCTACTTGTTTAATAATTTTTAAATTTATTCCAAGTAAGTCATCTCTGCTCATTCCTGGTTTTCGAGGAACACCCGCAGTAATAATTATTACATCTGAATCTTTAATATCTTTGTAATCATCAGTGCCTGAAAATTTTACATTAAAACCGTCTACAGATGACGATTGAGCAATATCTAATGCTTTGCCTTTTGCAATTCCACTTGCTACATCAAATAATACTACTTCATTTACTAATTCTTTTGTGCCAATTAAGTGAGCAAGGGTTCCACCAATTTGGCCTGCGCCAATTAAAGATATTTTTGTCATTATTTTCCTCTTATTTCATTGTAGGCATTACAAATTCCGCATTAGAACGGATACCAGAAGGCCATCTTGAAGTTATTGTTTTAAGTTTTGTATAAAATTTAATTCCCTCCATGCCATGCATTGCGCTATCTCCAAATAAAGATCTTTTCCAGCCTCCAAAACTGTGAAAGGCCATTGGCACTGGTATAGGAACATTAATACCTACCATGCCTACCTGTATTTTGCTGGCAAATGTTCTTCCAGCGTCTCCATCTCTAGTATAAATACTTACACCATTTCCATATTCATGATCGTTAATTAATTTTGCAGCCTCTTCAAAAGTTTTTACTCTAACAACTGACAAAACTGGACCAAATATTTCCTCTTTGTATATTCTCATATCTTTATTGACATGATCAAACAAACATCCTCCTATGTAAAATCCATTTTCATAACCTTGAAGTTTGAGATCTCTTCCATCAACAACTAACTTTGCACCCTCTTCGACACCTAAATCAACATATCCCCTAACTCTTTCTAGGTGTTCTTTTGTAACCAAAGGACCCATTTCAGAAGTTTTATCCATCCCTGGACCAACTTTAAGTGCTTCAGCTTTTTTAGATAATCTTGAAACAAGTTCATCACCAATATCACCAACTGCAACTGCAACCGATTGGGCCATACATCTTTCGCCTGCAGAACCATAAGCTGCACCCATCAAACCATTGACTGCGCCATCTAAATCACAATCTGGCATTACAACTAGATGGTTCTTTGCTCCACCTAATGCTTGAACTCTTTTTTCATTTTTAGCTGAATTTTCATAAATATATTTTGCAATAGGAGTTGAGCCTACAAAGCTTACTGCTTTGATATCTGAGTTCTCTAGTATTGCATCTACAGACTCTTTGTCACCATTCACTACATTAAAAACACCTTCTGGAAGACCTGCTTCTGAAAGTAACTGAGCTAACATTATAGAACATGAAGGATCTTTTTCAGATGGCTTTAATATAAATGTATTTCCACAAGCTATTGCTATAGGGAACATCCACATAGGAACCATTGCAGGAAAATTAAATGGAGTAATTCCTGCAACTACTCCTAAAGGTTGTCTCATCGACCAACTATCCACATTCGTTCCAACATTTTCAGAAAATTCACCTTTTAATAAATGAGGGATTCCACAAGCAAATTCAACAACTTCAAGACCTCTTGTTAATGAGCCTCTAGCATCTTCAAAAACTTTTCCATGTTCTGAAACAATTAATTTTGTTAATTCATCAGAATTTTTTTCAATTAATTCTTTGAACTTAAACATTACTCTTGCTCTTTGAAGGGGAGGTTTTAAAGACCATGTTTCAAAAGCCTTTTTGGCAATTTCCACTGCTTGGTTCAAATCTGATTTCGAGGCTAAATTAACCTCAGACTCTTGTTCGCCTGTTGCTGGATTAAAAACTTTACCTTTTCTATCAGAAGAACCTGAAAATAACTTTCCGCCAACAAAGTGTTCAATTAACTTCATGAGTAGGATCTTTTAAAACAAAAATACTTATTAGTCTATTTAAACATTAGCTGTGGCTAACATTTTCTTGATTTCAGCAATTGCTTTAGCTGGATTTAGCCCCTTAGGACATGCGCTGGTACAATTTAGAATAGTATGACATCTATAAAGTTTTAGTTCATCAGCAACTTTTTTTAATCTAGCTTTTCTTTCATCATCTCTACTATCAACAATCCATCTATAAGCCTGTAAAAGAACAGCTGGACCTAAATATTTATCTCCATTCCACCAATAACTAGGACAGGAAGTCGAGCAACATGCACACATAATGCATTCATACGCACCATCTAATTTTGCTCTATCCTCTTTTGATTGAAAAATTTCTGTTGTTTCTTTAGTTGAATTATTTTTTAACCAAGGCTCAATAGATTCATACTGTTTATAAAGACCGTCCAAGTCACCAATTAAATCTCTCTTCACTTTTAGATGAGGTAAAGGATAAATATCAATGTCCCCATCTATTTCAGCATGAGGTTTTGTACATGCAAGACCATTTTTACCTCCCATGTTCATTGCACATGAACCACAAACACCATGAGCACATGACCTTCTATATGCCAATGTTGGGTCTATTTCGTTTTTAATTTTATTTAAAATATCTAAAACTTTTGAAGGACAATTATCCATATCAACTTCATAGGTATCAATTCTTGGATTTTCTTCTGTAGAAGGATCCCACCTATAAACATTAACTTTACGAATATTTTTTGATCCAGTCTTATCTTTGAAATATTTCCCTTTATTTACCTCAGAGTTTTTAGGCAAACTTATTTGGGCCATTAATAAACTCTTTCTTGAGGGGGGAAATATTGAACTTCATTAGTCAATGTTGAATTATGAACTGGTCTGTATGTTATTTTAGTATCTTTTCCATCGCACCAAGCAAGAGTATGCTGCATAAATTTCTGATCATCTCTGTTAGGGTAATCCTCTCTTGCATGCGCTCCTCTACTTTCTTTTCTATGGTAAGCAGAGTCTACTGTAGTTACTGCCTGTCTGATTAAATTATCAAATTCTAAAGTTTCTACTAAATCTGTGTTAAAAACTAAAGATCTGTCTTTAACTGAAATTGAGTCTATACCATCATAGGTTTTTCTAATTTCGTTAACACCCTCTTCTAAATTTTTTTCTGTTCTAAATACTGCACATTTTGATTGCATTGTTTTTTGCATTGCTAGTCTTAATTCTGCAGTACTGTTATCACCCTGCGCATTTCTTAATTTATCAAATCTGTCTAGACATTTCTGTGTTTCTGTCTCAGAAATTTCTTCATGAGGCGCTCCTGGTTTAACTAGCTCAGCTGCTCTTTTTGCAGCCGCTCTTCCAAAAACAACTAAATCAATTAAAGAGTTTGACCCAAGTCTATTAGCTCCATGAACCGACACGCATGCTGCTTCTCCAATTGCCATCAATCCAGGCACTGTTTTTTCTGATCCATTTACGGTTAAAACTTCCGCTTTATAATTGGTTGGAATTCCACCCATATTATAATGCACAGTAGGAACAACTGGGATTGGTTCTTTAGTTACATCAACATTTGCAAATAACCTTGCTGCTTCAGTAATACCTGGAAGTCGATTTTCGATTACACTTTTGTCTAAATGACTTAAATGTAAGTGAACATGGTCCTGATCTTTCCCTACACCTCTTCCTTCATTAATTTCTATAGACATTGATCTGCTCACAACATCTCTTGATGCTAAATCTTTAGCATTTGGAGCGTATCTTTCCATAAATCTTTCGCCTTTAGAGTTTACTAGATATCCTCCCTCTCCTCTGACACCTTCAGAAATTAAGGTTCCGTGTCCATAAATACCTGTTGGGTGAAATTGAACAAACTCCATATCTTGTAACGGCAATCCTGCTCTCAATACCATTGCATTTCCATCTCCCGTACAAGTATGCGCAGAAGTTGCTGAATAATAAACTTTTCCATAACCACCTGTTGCTATAATAACTGTATGAGCTCTAAATCGATGAATTGTTCCGTCGTTTAAATTCCAGGCTATTAATCCTTTACACTCTCCATCTTTCATTAATAAATCTAATGCAAAATATTCTATAAAAAATTCTGTGTTATGTTTTAAAGCTTGTCCATAAAGAGTGTGTAATATTGCATGTCCAGTTCTATCTGCTGCCGCGCAAGTTCTTTGGACTATTCCATTTCCATAATTTTTTGTCATACCTCCGAATGGTCTTTGATAGATTTTTCCCTCATCTGTTCGACTAAATGGAACTCCATATTTTTCTAATTCTAAAACTGCTTTTGGTGCCTCTTTACATAGATACTCAATGCTGTCTTGATCTCCTAACCAATCAGCCCCTTTAACAGTATCATACATGTGCCATCTCCAGTCATCTTCACCCATGTTTCCAAGTGCAGCTGAAATCCCACCCTGCGCTGCAGAAGTATGGCTTCTAGTCGGAAATACTTTAGAGATACAAGCAGTTTTTAATCCTGCTTCACTCAAGCCGACGGCAGCTCTTAGACCTGATCCACCAGCACCCAAGACTACTACGTCATATTCATGATCTATAATATTGTATGAACTCATTATTTTAGATTAAATATAATAATTATTGTTAAAAGTGAAATACCTATAGCAGAAATATACAACAGTCTGTTTGCGACATTTTTGATTTTTTCATTACTAATATAATCCTCAAAAACCTCACTAATAGTTAGTGATGAGAAGAAAAATGCAAAAATAACAAACAAACTAAAGAGAAATTTGTTTATTGGGTTGATAAAAAAATTGAAAATTTCAGAATAGCCTTGATCATAAATAGATACAAAACTTAATATAAACCAAATCATAAGTGGTAATAAAATTAATGATGAAACTTTTGTAAAAACCCATTTTTTTGTGGCTAAATTCATATTAAAAAAAATTTCTACCAATTAAATAAATAGCAACAGTAAATAAGAATGAACCAAATATAACAATCAATCCTGTCAAACGCGTTGTTTCTAATTCAAAACCATAGCCCATGTCCATTATCAAGTGTCTTATCTCACTCAAAATTTGAAAGCTAAATGACCAAACAAGACCTAAAACGATAAATTTACCAAAAAAAGAGTTAAAAAAAAAATTGATTAAAGTATAATTTGTTTCACCTAAAATCAGCCAGCAGGACAAAAAACAAATTAAAGTAATTCCTATAATGTTTATAATTCCAGTTATACGATGTGAAATTGAAACTAATGACGAAATGTGCCATCTATAAATTTGTATATGAGGTGATAATGGTTTTTTATCTTCCATAAAAATCATTTTTAATCAAACTTTCAGCAATTTGCACTGCGTTCAATGCCGCCCCTTTAACTAAATTATCAGATACGATCCATAAATTTATTGTATTTTCCCTAGACTCATCCAGTCTTATTCTTGAGATAAAAGTTTCAAATTTATCCTCTGCCTCAATAGGCGTTATATAGCCTCCGTCTTGATGTTCATCAACAACCTTACACCCGGGAGAAGTAGACAAAACTGTTCTAATTTCATCTAAATCACATTTTTTATTAAACTCTACATTTGCACTAATACAATGAGAAACAAGAACGGGTATCCTTACACAAGTTGAAGTCACTTTAATTTTTTTATCTAAAATTTTCTTAATTTCATCAGTAGTTTTTTGTTCCTCTTTTGTGTAACCATTTTCTAAAAAACTATCAATATGAGGGATTGCATTAAATGCAATTTGCTTAGTGAAATTTTTCGATGATATTTTTTTATTTTGAAAATAATTCTCAGTTTGAGATAATAGTTCATCCATAGCTGATTTACCTGCCCCTGATACTGACTGGTATGTAGATGCAACTATTCGATTGATATCATACAAGTCGTGTAATGGCTTTAAAGCCACCACAACTGGAATTACTGAACAATTAGCGTTAGCAATAATATTTTTGTTTTTTACATCAGATAATTTTTTTGAATTAACTTCTGGAACAATTAATGGAATATCAGGATCTTTTCTGAAGTATTTTGAATTATCAATTACAATTGTTTTTTCAGCGGCGACATGAGCCCATTTTTCAGCAACACCACTCCCAGCTGCAAAAAATGCAATTTTAACATTGGAAAAATCAAATTTTTCAAGATCTGTTACTACATGTTCTTTTCCATTATAGTTAATTTTTTTTCCTTCACTATTTTTTGAAGCAAGTAAAAATAGATTTTCTATATTAATTTGTTTTTTCTCTAAAATTTCTATTATTTTTCTTCCAACATTTCCTGTTGCACCAACTATTGCAATGTTCATAACACCAAATGACTTTTAATTCTAAACGAGGGGTAAATCACAAACGGTACCCACATATATTTTTTCATTTATTTCTATATTAAACTGATTTTTTGTATTCCAGTAGGGTTTATTAATCATTGCAATTCCAACGACTTTATTAAATGTTGGGGAATATGTGGCTGATCTAACATATCCAACTATTTCTTTGTTATCATCAAATAAAGTTTTTTCACAATACATATCAATTTTATTGTGTTCAATTTTTACACCCATAAGTTTTCTAGTTATTCCTTGGTCTTTTATCTTTTTTAGTTTTTCTTTACCTAGAAAATCAACATCGCTGTCTAAATGAATAAACTTATCAAAATTTGCTTCAAATGGATTATCCCTGTTGTCAAAATCATTACCATAAGACAACAGATTGCCTTCTATTCTCTCAATTAAGTTTGGACAACCTGGCTTTACATTAAATTCTTTTCCAGCTTCAAATAAATAATCGTATAAATTCTGACCCGCGATGTCATTATCAACATAGATTTCAAATCCACCTTGTTTTGACCATCCAGATCTTGCAATAAAATATTTATGACCCTTCAGTTCAAAATAATCAAAGTTAAAAAATTTTAATTTTCTAATCTCATCACCAAATAATTTTGACATTAAGTCGTCTGCCATAGGCCCTTGAACAGCCAAGATGTTTACATTTGGTTCATTTATTTCAACTTCAAATTTATTTCCAGCTGCAAGACCTTTTGCAAAAAATATTACATCTGCATCAGCTATAGATAGCCACCATTTATCCTCTGCAAGTTTATTAATTATTGGGTCATTGACTAAAAGTCCCTCATTATCAATTAACGGAGCATAATAACATTTTCCGACTTTTGATTTAGATAGATCTCTACAAGTCATTAGTTGAACTAATTTTGATGAGTCTTTTCCAGAAATCTCAACTTGCCTTTCTGCTGCGACGTCCCAAACTTGCACGTATTTTTTCAAGTGATGATAATCGCTCTCTAATGATTTAAAGGATGCTGGAAGTAACATATGATTATAAACTGTGTAGCTACTCACACCATGAGCTTCTATTCTATCAGTATAAGGTGTACTTCTAAGTCTTCTTGATTTTGCAATAGAAAAGTTTTTCATTTTTTTAAAAATTCTAGGACCTTTTCTCTCATTTCAAACGCTTTTTCAATCATTATCATATGACCACATCCTTCGAAGATGTGGGTAGATGAATTTTTTACTAGATTTGAAAATTTTTTACCTACTTCAATGTTAACCATCTTATCAAGAGCACCAAATATAAACATGCTTGGACAATTTATTGAACCAGCAGCCTCTTTACCGTTGGAATAATTGTTACAAGCAATAAGATCAACAGCTAATATTTCACTGATATCTCGAGTTGATTGAATTATTCTTTTAATTGGATTACCTCCAATAAATTTTTTGGAGCCCTCATACCCCCACTTCATCATCAATTTAACAGCATCTGAGTCACCATTTTTTGCTAGTTCAATTAAATCGTGATGAACTGGCATTTTATAAGAGCCACCAACAAAAATTAATTTTTTAATTCTAGTTGGATATTTATGAGCAAATTCTAAAATTTCTAAACATCCCTGAGAATGTCCAATTAAAACTAAATCATGTAAATTTAACTGATCAAACGCTTTTTCTAACCAATCTGTGATTTTTTCTATTGTATCTTTACAGGGACCATCAGAATTTCCATGTCCGGGTAAATCTATTGATAAAACATTAAAATTTTGATTTGAAAAAAATTGCTCTGTTAAAGACCAAACAATATGAGACATTCCACTTCCATGCAAAAATACAATTGTTTCTTTTTTTGGATCAATACCTTGCCCTGCATCTGATGCATGGACATTTTTATTTTCAACTTGGAAAATCAAATAATTACCTAGAATTGTTTTCTTAGTTCAAACTTCTGAATTTTTCCTGTGGAAGTCTTTGGTAACTCACAGAAAATTACTTTTTTTGGTACTTTAAATCCTGCTAAAGTTTCTTTACAAAAATCTATTAATTCTTTTTCACTGGTTGGTTTGTCTTTAATCATTTCGATAAAAGCGCATGGAACTTCACCCCATTTTTCATCAGGTTTCGCAACCACAGCTGCAATAGAAACTGACGGGTGTTTAGAAAGAGTATTTTCTATTTCAATTGAAGATATATTTTCTCCTCCAGAAATAATTATGTCTTTAGATCTGTCTTGTATTTTTACATATCCATCAGGGTGCATAACAGCTAAATCTCCAGTATGAAACCAGCCACCCTTCATTGCTTTATCAGTAGCTTCTTTATCTTTAAAATATCCTTTCATTACTACATTCCCCCTTATCATTATCTCTCCAATTGTTTTGCCATCTTTAGGAACTTCTTTCATAGTTTCAGGATCTAAAATTGTTACACCTTCAGTATTAGGATATCTTACTCCTTGTCTTGCTTTAATTTCATTTTGTTTATCTTCATCAAAATCATTCCATTCATCATTCCAAGCACATTGGGTAACATGTCCGTAAGTTTCTGTTAAACCGTATACATGCATGACTTCGAACCCTAGGGCTTTCATCTTTTTAAAGATTATACTTGGAGGTGGTGCGCCTGCAGTTAAAACATGAACTTTATGTTTTAATTTTTTTCTATCAGCTTCTGGGGCACCAGTAATCATATTAAGAACAATTGGCGCTCCACCAAAATGCGTTACATCATATTTATCAATTAGCTCGAATATTTTTTTAACGTCTATATTTCTAAGGCAAACGGTCCTTCCATTCAGCATTGGGATCGTCCATGGGTAGCACCAACCATTACAATGAAACATTGGGACAATTGTTAAGAAATTTAATTGGTTAGGCATATTCCATGCCACAGAACTTCCTGTAGACATTAAATAAGCTCCTCTATGATGATAAACTACACCTTTTGGGTTTCCAGTAGTGCCAGAAGTATAACTTAACGAAATAGATTGCCATTCATCATCAGGCATTTGCCAATTATAATTTTCATCCCCAGTATTTAAAAAGTTTTCATATTCATGCTCACCAATTTTTTCACACTTTGATTGGTCAGCATATTTGTCATTTATATCAATAATTGTAATTTTTTTATCTAGAGTTTTTAAAGCTTTTTTTACTTCTACATGTAGTTGTCTATCAACCACTAAAACTTTTGCATCACTATGATTTAGAATATATGCAATAGTGTTTGCATCTAATCTAATATTAATCGTATTTAAAACTGCTCCTGTCATTGGAACAGAGTAATGGGCTTCAAATATTTCAGGTGTATTAAACGCTAAAAATGAAACCGTATCACCTTTTTTAATACCTATTTTTGACAAAGCACTCGCAAATTTTATTGCTCTTTTATAAACTTCATTCCAAGTATAGCTTCTATCTTCATAGACAATTGCTTCATAATTTGGATAAATTTCTGTTGCTCTTTTTAAAAATGTTAGTGGAGTTAAAGGAACATGATTGGCTTCGTTTTTCTCCAAATTAGTATCGTAATGATTCATCCCTAATTAAAATTAAATTTCATTATATTTGAGCTTCCAGAAATTGCAGATTTGTAATGATATTCGGCTCTGGGTAGTACTTTTTCAAAATAAAATTTAGCTGTATTGATTTTATCAGAGTAAAAATCTTTATTTTTTTCATAATCATTAAAACTAACTTCTAAAACTTTTATCCAAGAATATGCAATTGAGACATACCCAAGTGTTCTTAAGTAGTCATTTGCTGCTGCACTTACATCATCTTTTTCGATTTTACTTTGATCACCGATCCAACCTGTAAATTTAGTTAATATATCTAGGTAATGATTTAATTCTTTTGAAAAAGTTTCAACTTTTCCCTTTTTACTCTCACACTCTGACTTAACCATATCTAAAAATCTGTTTATTATATTTCCATTTTTATTTGATAATTTTCTAAATACTAAATCTGCTGCTTGAACTGAGTTTGTTCCTTCATAAATAGGAGTGATACGATTATCTCGATATAATTGCTCAATTCCTTGATCTTTAGTATACCCATACCCACCATGGATTTGCATTGCATCATTTGTTATCTCCATAGCTAAATCTGTAAAAAGTGATTTTACTACTGGTGTCATTAATGAAACGTAATCAGATGCTTCTTGTTTTATTTTTTCATCAGGATGGTAAAGGCTGACTTCAGTTTGTTGAGATAGCCAAAAACATAACGCCCTTTCACCTTCAATTATTGATTTCATGTTCAATAGTGATTTTCTTATATCTGCATGTTCAATTATAAAATCTGCACCATTGTTTGATTTAGAATTGTTCGTTTTCCCTTGTTTTCTCTCTTTTGCGTAGGCAAGTGAGTTCTGATAAGCTATCTCAGATAACCCTAAACCCTGAATCCCAACCACTATTCTCTCTAAGTTCATCATTGTGAACATAGCACTTAAACCTTTGTCTTTAGCTCCAATCATATACCCAGTTGCTTCATCAAAATTTAAAACACACGTTGCTGATCCTTTTATTCCCATTTTGCTTTCAATAGATCCCGTTGATACTCCATTCCTTGGACCAACTGTTCCATCTTCATTTACTACAAATTTAGGAACTAAAAATAAACTTATACCTTTGGTACCAGCAGGAGAGTCTGTAGCTCTAGCAATTACCAAATGTATTATATTTTCTGTGAGATCTTGATCACCAGAAGTAATGAAAATTTTCTGGCCACTCAGTTTATATGTTCCGTCAGTTTGTTTTTCAGCTTTAGTTTTTAAAAGTCCTAAATCAGTACCACAAACTGGTTCGGTTAAACACATCGTTCCACTCCATTTACCTTCAACCATTTTAGGTAAATATTTATTCTTAATTTCATCTGAAGCGTGACGATTAATACAATTATAAGCCCCAATACTTAATTCGCTATAAAGTTTAAATGATAAACTTGCAGACGATAACATTTCATCAAAAAAAGCACTTACAGTTTTAGGCATTCCTTGACCACCGTATTTTGGATCACAAGATAGTGATGTCCATCCATCTTCAATATATTTTTGGTAGGCCTCTTTATAGCCTGGAGGTGTTCTAACAACCCCATTTTCTAAAACTGCAGGATTTTCATCTCCTATTTTTGCAAGCGGTAATATTAAATTTTGATTTATTTTTGCTGCTTCTTCTAGAATATCTTTTACTAAATCAGAATTAACTTCATTATACTTTTCCAATTCATTGTAGTTTTTATTGTCTCTTAACTTTTCATAAAGAAACATCATATCTTTTACTGGAGCTGTATAACTTGGCATTTTAAAACTTTAGAATAATTATAGATTTATTGCAATTTTGAAATTATCGCATCACCCATTGCTGAAGTTGATACCTCTTTCATTCCATCTGATAGAATGTCTTTAGTTCTTAAACCATCATTTAATACGTGCTGTACTGCTTTTTCTAATGCATCAGCCTCATCATCTAAATCCAATGAATATCTTAAAGCCATAGCAAAGCTTAAAATTGAAGCAATAGGATTTGCTATTGATTTACCAGCAATATCTGGCGCTGAACCATGAATAGGTTCATACATTGCTCTCATTTCTCCATCTTTATTTTTTGCACCCAAAGATGCCGAAGGCAAAAGTCCTAAAGAACCTGTTAACATTGAGGCTTGGTCTGAAAGCATATCGCCGAATAAATTATCAGTTACAATTACATCAAACTGTTTAGGATTTCTTAATAGTTGCATTGCACAATTATCAGCAAGCATATGGCTTAATTCAACATCTTTAAATTCTTTATCATGAAGCTCTTGCACTTCTTCCTTCCATAACTGTCCAGCTTCCATAACATTTGATTTTTCACAAGAAGTTACTTTATTCGATCTTTTTCTTGCAAGATCAAATGCAATACGTGCAACTCTTGCTATTTCACTAGTCGTATATGTGTGAGTATTAATTCCTTTTCTTTCTCCATTTTCAATTGGTTTAATTCCTCTTGGCTCACCAAAATATATTCCTCCAGTAAGCTCTCTAACAATCATTATATCTAAGCCCGAAACTACTTCTGGTTTTAAAGTTGAAGCACTCACCAATTGTTCAAAACAAATTGCTGGTCTTAAATTTGCAAATAATTTTAGTTCTTTCCTTAGTTTTAATAATGCTCTTTCAGGTTTTTTAGAAAATTCTACATCATCCCATTTTGGTCCACCTACCGCGCCTAACATAACAACTTCACTCTCTAGAGCTTTATAAAATACTTCATCGGTTATTGGGCTACCATGTTTGTCATAAGAGCAACCTCCAGCAAGATCCTCATCCATTTCAAAATCAAGAGACTTCTTATCATTAAACCACTTTATAATTTTTTTGACTTCACCTATTACTTCTGGGCCGATACCATCACCAGGCAATAAAAGAATTTTTCTTTTTTTTACCTTAATCATTAAATATCCATGGTTTTTTATCTTTTAAACTATTTTCAAATATTTCAATTTTGTCAGATTTTTTAAGTGATAAAGCAATATCATCAAGACCTTCAAGTAAACACTTTTTCTTAAAGGGATCTATTTCAAATTTGATTTCATTGTTACCGTAGATAATAATTTGTTCATTTAGATCGACTGAAATTTCTTCTTTTCTATTTGCATATTCTGAAAGCTCTTTTATTTTTTCCTCTTCAAGAATAATTGGTAAAATACCATTTTTAAAACAATTACTATAAAAAATATCTGCATAACTTGAGCTTATTACACAAGTAATTCCAAAATCTAACAAAGCCCACGGAGCATGCTCTCTTGAAGATCCACATCCGAAATTTTTTCCAGCAATTAAAATTTTTGATTTATTAAATGGATCTTTATTAAGAACAAAATTATTAATTTCTTTACCCTGATCATCATATCTCATTTCAAAAAATAAGTTTTTTCCAAGCCCTGTTCTTTTTATTGTTTTCAAAAATTGCTTTGGAATGATCATATCGGTATCAATATTGACTATTGGTAGATATGCAGGAATGCTTTTTAATGTATTAAACTTTTGCATTTAATTTTGGTACTTTCTGACATCCTCTAGATTTCCTGATATTGCTGCCGCAGCTGCCATGCCCGGACTAACTAAATGAGTTCTACCACCTCTACCTTGTCTTCCTTCAAAATTTCTATTTGATGTAGAAGCACATCTTTCTTCTGGTTTTAGTTTATCAGCATTCATAGCTAAACACATCGAACAGCCTGGTTCTCTCCATTCAAATCCTGAATTAATGAATATCTGGTCTAGTCCTTCTTGCTCGGCTTGTTCTTTTACAAGTCCTGAACCTGGAACTACCATCGCATTAACATGGGATGATACTTTTTTATCTTTCAAAATTTTTGCTGCCTCTCTTAAGTCTTCTATTCTTCCATTTGTACAGCTTCCAATAAATACTTTATCAATCTTAATATCTTTTGCTGACATATCCGGCTTTAATCCCATATATTTCAAAGATCTTTCGATTGAATTCTTTTTATCTTCATCAGTTTCATTTTGTGGATTAGGAACTTTTCCATCAATCGTGATCACATCTTGAGGGGACGTTCCCCATGTTATCATTGGTAAAATCTCTGAAGCGTTTAAATTAATTTCCTTATCAAAATTTGCATTCGGATCAGTTTTTAGGCCATTCCAATAATTTAGAGCTTTATCCCAATTGTCACCTTTAGGAGACATTGGCTTTCCCTTTAAGTATTCAAATATCTTTTCGTCTGGTTCAATCAATCCTGCTCTAGCACCTCCCTCGATTGTCATGTTGCAAATAGTCATTCTTTGTTCGACACTCAATGATCTTATTAAATCTCCTGCGTATTCAATTACACAACCTGTGCCACCAGCTGTTCCTATTTTTCCAATTATCTGAAGAATTACATCTTTTGAAGTAACACCTATTGGTAATTTACCATTAACATTTATTCTAAAATTTTTTGCTTTCTTTTGAACCAAAGTTTGTGTTGCTAAAACATGTTCAACTTCTGAAGTTCCAATTCCAAATGCTAATGCTCCAAAAGCTCCATGCGTTGCTGTATGACTGTCCCCACAAACTATAACTGTTCCAGGTTGAGTAAAGCCTTGTTCTGGACCTATAATGTGTACAATTCCTTGTCGTCTATCATCCATTCCAAAAATCTGAACACCAAATTCCTTACAATTCGCATCTAAAGTATCTACCTGTATTTTAGACTCTTTGTCAGATATTCCTTTTGTTCTATCAGTGGTAGGAACATTATGGTCTGCAACTGCCAGTGTTAAATTTGGGTGTCTTACTTTTCTATTTGAATTTCTTAATCCCTCAAAGGCCTGTGGGCTTGTTACCTCATGAACCAAATGTCTATCAACAAATAACAGTGCAGTTCCATCATCTTGTTGATCTACCAGATGATCATTCCATATTTTATCGTAAAGTGTTGTGGACATTGAAAAAAAAATTATTTTTTTTCTGAAGGACTTTCTGATTGTTCTTTAGCAGGAGCCTCTTCTTTTGGTGCTTCTTCGACTTTAACAGCCTCTGTTTGTAATGCTTCTGTTTTAGTAGCTTCCTCTTTTGGAGCCTCAACTACTGGGGCAACATTTTCCTCTGTAACTGTTTCAGGTTTAACATCAACATCAATACCGATTTTTTTTCTAATTTTTTCTGCAATCCTAGCTGATTTACCTGTTCTATCTCTAAGGTAGTATAATTTAGCTCTTCTAACTTTACCTGATCTAATAACTTTGATTGAGTCTATTAATGTCCCGTATAATGGAAAAGTTCTCTCAACACCTTCTCCAAATGAAATTTTTCTAACTGTAAAAGAGGAGTTTAGATCTCTACTTTTTTTTGCAATACAAACACCTTCAAAATATTGAATTCTATCTTTTTTACCTTCAGTAATTCTTACACCAACCTTAACAACATCCCCTGGAAAAAATTCTGGAATTTTCTTTTCTGATAGAATTTTTTTTACGTTGTGCTGATTTATTTCTTCAATTGTTTTCATGTTAGTTGTTATCAAATTAATTCTTCTTATATTTTTCCCATAAATCTGGTCTTCGGTCGCGTGTTATAGCCTCTGATTGAGATAAACGCCAGTCTTTAATTTTGCTATGATCACCTGATAATAATACATCTGGTACTGCTTTTTCCTCCCAAATTTGAGGTTTTGTAAATTGAGGATACTCTAAAAGACCATTTTCAAAAGTTTCTTCAATCTTAGAATTATCATTTCCTAATACCCCTGGCAAAAGCCTAAGCACACTATCTATAACAACATAAGCTGCAGTTTCACCTCCAGACAGAACATAATCTCCTATACTAATTTCCTCAATATTCCTTGTGGATAGAACTCTCTCATCAACTCCTTCAAAATGTCCACATATAAGTGATATAGATTTTTCTTTTGCCAATCTCTTTGCATAATTTTGATCAAATTTTTTTCCTTTTGGAGATAAATATAAAATTCTTTCACCTTCAATTTTATTTTGATCTAATGATTTGGCAAGGACATCTGGTTTTAATAGCATTCCTGATCCTCCTCCATAAGGAGTATCATCCACAGTTTTATGTTTATCTTCAGCCGCATCTCTAATATTTACAACTTTTAAATTCCATAAATCTTTTGACATTGCTTTTCCATACATGCCCTTAGAAAGAGGACCAGGAAAAACTTCTGGATAAAGCGTAAACACTTGAGCTTGCCACATAAATAATCTTTAAATTATTTTTTTTCTTCTTTAGGAGCTTCTTCTTTAGGAGCTTCTGCTGCTGGTGCTGCCTCTGCTTTAGGAGCTTCTGCTGCTGGTGCTGCCTCTGCTTTAGGAGCTTCTGTTTTATCTTCCTCTTTTTTGTTTCTTTCTTTTTTTGGAATAGCTTTATTAGGATTATTACCATTTGCTGGCATTGGCATTAGTTCATTTTCTCCTAATATTCTTGCAACTCTAGTTGTTGGTTTTGCACCTTGACCTAACCAGTATTTAATTCTTTCAGCCTCAAGACCCACTCTCTCTTTTTTATCTTTAGGCAAAAGAGGATTAAAAAATCCAACTTTCTCGATAAATCTTCCATCTCTTGCAAAACGACTGTCTGCTACCACAACTTTATAGACTGGACGCTTTTTTGTTCCTCCCCTTGATAATCTAAGTTTTAACATATTTTCTCCTTTTTTATTTTAATTGATTAAATAGCTCTGGGGGTATTCCTTTATCAGTCATACCCTTCATATTTCCTTTAGACATCTTTTTCATCATTTCAGACATCATTTTAAATTGTTTTAACAATTTATTGATAGTGGCTGGATTGGTGCCAGAGCCATTAGCAATTCTTTTTTTTCTTGAACCATCAATTATTTTTGGGTTCTCTCTCTCTTTTTTTGTCATAGACAAAATAATAGCTTCATTTGTAGTTATAATACTTTCGTCAATTCCAGCTGAATCCATTTGAGATTTAATTTTTGAAACTCCAGGCATAAATGACATTATTCCTTCAATGCCTCCCATTTTTTTCATTTGTCTTAGTTGGGCTAAATAATCTTGCATTGAAAACTGACCTTTTTTTAAATTTTCTTCAGCTTTTTTAATATTTTCTTCACCAAGATCTTGAGCAGCTTTTTCAACAAGAGAAACAATATCTCCCATGCCAAGAATTCTGTTAGCTATTCTGTCGGGATGAAAAACTTCGAGATTATCAATTTTTTCTCCTATACCTAAAAACTTAATTGGAACATTTGAAACATATTTCATACTTACAGCAGCACCACCTCTAGCATCACCATCAGCTCTTGTTAAAATAATTCCAGATAAATTGACTGTATTTTTAAACTCTTTTGCAACTGATGCTGCAACTTGACCTGTTAAAGAATCTGCAACTAAGAAAGTCTCTGTTGGATTTATTACACCTTCAATTTGTTTAATTTCACTCATCATCTGTAAGTCAATTTGAGTTCTTCCAGCAGTGTCAAAAAGAACTATTTCTGCACCATTTAGATTGGCAGCACTAATAGCTCTTCTACAAATATCAGCTGGCTGTTGTCCTTCAATAATTGGTAAAGTTAAAATGTTATTTTGTTCCCCTAAAGATCTAAGTTGCTCTTGAGCGGCTGGTCTGTAAATATCCAAGCTGACCATCATGACTTTTTTCTTTTTCGTATTCTCTAAATACTTGGCAAGTTTTGCAGTAGTTGTAGTTTTACCTGAACCTTGCAGACCTACCATCATCATTGGAACAGGCGGTACCGCATTAAGATTTATATCGCTATTTGACTCTCCTAACAAATTAACAAGTTCATCATAAACAATTTTGACAACCATATCCCCTGGAGAGGTTGATCTAATAATTTCTTGTCCCAATGCTTTTGGCTTAACTTTTTCGATAAAGTCTTTAGCAACCTCTAAAGATACATCAGCTTCTAAAAGAGCTTGTCTTATTCCTCTTAAACCCTCATCTACTTGAGCTTCATCAAGAGAAGGAGATTTTTTTAAAGAAGAAAAAATTTCTTCAAATTTATTTGTTAAATTTTCAAACATATTTTTTCACACAGCAGTAATCGCACTAGTGGGCGAAGCCTCGCTGACTAGTGTCGATCTCTTTGTTTCCAAAGACACCGCAAAGTTAATGTTTTTGCGGAAACGGCAACAACCTATAATAGAGGTTCAAAAAGTCAATAAATAAGTTAAATATCTATATATGGATATCAAAGCGTTTAAAATGGATGGTTTAGGTAATGATTTTGTCATCATAGATAATAGGCACAAAACTACAGATTTAACTAAACAACAAATAATTAAAATTTGTGACAGGAAATTTATCGGTTGTGATCAATTAATTTTGATAAATAAAAACGAGACTTCAGATGCATCTTTAGAATTTTATAATTCTGATGGTGGAACTTCTGGAGCATGTGGAAACGGAACAAGATGTGTTGCAGATTTATTATCAAAAGAAAATAATAAATCGTTAATTACTTTAACCACACAATCTGGAGATTTAAAATCAGAGATATTGGGAAACAGGCTAGTTTCTACAGAAATTGGAAAAGGTAAAACAGAGTGGAACGAAATTCCCCTCTCTAAAAAACTAGACACCAATAACCTTAATATCAAAATATCGGATTTAGATAATAATAATTATACGGGAGGAGCGGCTGTAAACGTTGGAAATCCCCACGTAATTTTTTTTGTTGATAATAACGAAAATTTTGAAATAAAAAAAATTGGACCAGAAATTGAGCACCATCCTTTGTTTCCAGAAAGATGCAATGTCACTTTAGCAACAGTCGTTAATAAGGAATTAATAAAAGTTAAAGTTTGGGAGAGAGGAGCTGGTCTTACTAAGGCTTGCGGTACAGCAGCGTGTGCTACTGCATTTGCTGCAATGAAAAATGGACTTTCAAGTAATAAGGTGGATATAGAGTTTTCTACAGGTAAATTATCAATTTTTATTGATGAAAATAATAGTATTCACATGAAAGGACCTGTCTCAGATATTAAAGAAATTAATATAAAAATTTAATGGGAATTTTTGATAAATTTAAATCTGGTTTTAAAAAAAGTGCATCCGCATTTACTTCAGGGCTAAAGAATATTGTAATAAAAAAAGAAATAGACGACAAAACATTAGATAAAATTGAAGATTATTTAATTCAATCAGATGTTGGGACAACCGCAGCATCAGAAATTAGAGAAATTATCTCAAAAACTAAAATTGATCCAAACAAAGACACTGCAGAGGAAATAAATAAAATTTTAAAAGATTATATAATTGAGTTAATGAAACCTTTAGAAAGTTTCGATTTTTTTAAAAAAAAAGAAAAACTATATGCTACTCTAGTGTCTGGTGTTAACGGAGTTGGTAAAACAACTACAATAGGAAAAATAAGTAAAATATTAAAAGGTAACGGAAATAAAGTTATGCTTGCTGCATCAGATACATTTAGAGCAGCAGCAATTGAACAACTGGAAAATTGGGCAAAAAAAGTTGATGTTTCTCTTACAAAATCATCACAAGGATCCGATCCAGCATCTGTTGCTTATAAAGCTATCGAAGATGCAATAAATAACCAATTTGATCAAGTTTTGATAGATACAGCTGGAAGATTGCAAAACAAAAAAAATTTAATGGAGGAATATAAAAAAATTGCAAACGTAACTAAAAAAATCGACTCTGAGGCTCCTCATGATGTAATTTTAGTTTTAGATGCTACTTCTGGACAAAATGTACTCAATCAAGTTGAGGAGTTTAATAAAATTATCCCTATTACTGGACTAATAATGACAAAATTAGATGGAACAGCTAAAGGAGGAATTCTTTTAGCGGTTGCTAAAAAATATAAACTGCCAATAGTTGCTCTTGGTTTAGGTGAAAAAGAAGATGATCTGCAAGTTTTTGAGGCAGAAAAGTTTGCTGATGCCTTTACACAGATTAATTAATTAAAGTGCTTGAAATCAAAGGTTTATAAAAGCTACATTTATAATTGTCTTTAAAATCATAATGATCACAGTCTTTTGCAATTGAAGATATAATAAAGTCGAACTTTCCATTAACCGGATAAACCTCTAATTTTTTTTCTGTAATATCAAATTTGAAATTAGCTCTTAAGCTTTTAACGGCACTAATCATAACAAGTGTTTTATTATCTTTTAATAAATAGTATGCAAAATCATCAGGAAAGACTGGAAAATCATATTCCTGCAAAAAATATTTAGCTCTTCTTGGAAACCATTCGTAAGATATTAAAGGTGATGAACTTTTTGTTTCATAATCATATATATAGAGGTCTTTAGGATAATCGTTTATGTAGTTATTATTTTCCCCTCGTGCCAAAATAGCTTTTTCACGTGTTTTAAAATATAAGGCAAAGTTTTCATCATGTGAATTCATTTGATCTATGTGAAATAAATTATCTACCGAAGATAAGTTTTCCTTTGCAAAGCTAAAGTTTCCAAATGAAAGTAGTATAAAAATAAATAAATATAATTTTTTCATCTTTAAATTATTAAAATAAAAATTTGGATTATATTTGTTGAGAATGTGGCTTAATTTAATCGTTTTAAAAAATCATTTAACATAGAAACTAAGTTAGAGTCATACTCCATCATATGGTCGTCATCCTTTGTAAAATATGAATATTTTGGATTATTCGCCAAATCGAATATTTTTTTTCCCATCCAGAATGGCACTATTTTGTCTGCTTCACCATGCATTACCAAAA
>OBOZ01000003.1_pt1 | contig 44922 bp, 49 predicted proteins | sample 1494301 | NCBI WGS metagenome assembly OBOZ01 (sample SAMEA3275628, study PRJEB22092) | marine metagenome | biome: Marine Biome; feature: Surface Water; material: Sea Water | collected 2014-06-23T09:30:00+00 | depth 2 m
GAAGTTTTAGGTACTGTTAGAAATTCAGATTCAATTGAACAAACAAAAAAAACATTAGAAGAAAATAATGTTGCAATTAATAATTTATCTTTTGTAGAATTAGATTTATTAAAAGATGAAGGTTGGAATGAAGCAGCAAACGGCTGTAAATATATCATTCATGTAGCCTCTCCCTTTCCTCTAAAAGTCTCGAATGACAGGGAATCGCTTACACCAGCTGCAAAAGATGGAACTTTAAGAGTTTTGAATGCAGGAATTAATGCAGGAGTGGAACATTTTGTTAAAACTTCTTCAATAGTATGTATGTTCAGAAAACCAAACAGATCAAATCCTTATACATTTGGTGAGAATGATTGGACTGATTTAGACTGGGATAAAACTACAGATTATTTTGTATCAAAAACTAGAGCTGAAAAAGCTGCGTGGGATCTTATGGAAAGTAAGGGTCTTAAAAATAGTCTTACGTGTATCAATCCCGGCTTTGTATTGGGAGATTTTTTGAATGAAAAAACTTGTACTTCAATGGAGTATGTAAAACAATTACTTCAGGGAAAATTTCCAGCTGCGCCAAAATTTTCAGTAATGATATCTCACGTAAAAGATATTGCTAAAGCACATGTTCTATCTTTGACTAATGAAAGAGCTGGAGGCAGAAGATTGATTGTTGGATCTGAAGTAAGAAGTATTCTTGAATTATCACAAATAATGGCCAAAAATATTCCAAGTCATGCAAAAAAACTTCCTAAAAGAGAATTGCCGAATTTCATGGTTAAACTTCTGAGTTATGTAGATACAAGTGCAAAGAATATGGTCCCTGATCTAGGTCTCAAAATGCAAACAGACCAAACATACGCAGAGGACATTCTTCAAATGAAATTCATAGCATCTGAAATTGCAGTTGTTGATGCAGCTAAATCAGTAATTAGACTAAATATAGCCTGAAGTTAATTCAACTATTTCATCAGATTCAAAAACAGTTTTTTCTAAATTTTCGTTTGCAATTTTTATCATAGCTTTTGCAACTTTTTCTGAATTGATCGGTCTCATTTTTTTAAAAGACCCAAGTAATAAAGGTGACAATAATCTAAAAGTCAGAATGCCCATTTTTTCACCTACTCTATTCTCTTTTCTATCTCCCATTAAAAAAGAAGGTCTTAATATTCCTAAATTAGAAAAGTTTAATTTTTTTAATTCTTCTTCAACTAAACCTTTGAACTTTACGTAATCTCCTGAACTTTTTGGATTGGCATATATTGAAGAGATAAAAATAAATGAATTTACTGAATTGATTTTTGCAATTTCCGCTATTTTTTTTGGTATTTCAAGCTCTACTTTTTGGTATTCATTTTTGTCAGGTGAATTTTGCTTTGTTGTACCAATACAAAAAAAACAATCATCTCCTTTAATATCTTCTTCATAGTTATCTAAATTATTGAAATCAGTTTTAACAATTTCAATTTTAGGTTCATTAATAATTATTTCTGAACGTACAAATAACTTTATTTTATTGTAATTGTCATTTTTTATTAATTGATCAAGAAGATGTCCACCAATTAACCCTGATGAACCAAAAACAAGGGCTGTTTTCATTAACTTAAACTTTTACAAAAAGAAGATATTTTTTCTAATGCTTTCTTGAGATTGTCCATTGAAGTTGCGTAAGAAATTCTAAAAAATCCCTCAAGCCCAAATGCAGAACCCTGAACAACAGCGATACCGCTGTTCTCTAAAAGAGATTGAACAAAATCTGTGTCTGATTTAATTTCTTTTCCATTGGTATCTTTTTTTCCCATTAAACCTTTACAACTAGGGAAAACATAAAAAGCACCATCAGGATTTAAGCACTCAATGCCATCGATATCATTTAAAGCTTTAACAACAAAGTCTCTTCTTTCTTGAAATGAATCTGCTCTTATTTTAATAAAATCTTGTGTTCCACTTAATGCTTCAACTGATGCGGCTTGACTAATTGATGATGGATTAGTTGTTGATTGTGACTGGATTTTTGCAATGGCTTTAATAATTTCTTTTGGACCTGCCGCATAACCTATTCTCCAACCAGTCATTGAGTAAGCTTTGCTTACACCATTCATTGTAAGAACTCTTTCTTTTAAACCTTCAATTTGAGCAATAGTAAAAAATTTAAATCCTTCATAAGTTACATGTTCATAGATATCATCACTTAAAATATATACGTGAGGATGCTTTTCCAGAACTTTTGCGATTTCTCTAATATCGTTTTCTGAATAACATGCTCCTGTTGGATTAGAAGGAGAGTTTAAAATAATCCATTTTGTTTTTGGAGTTATAAATTTTTCTAAATCTGATGGATTAATTTTAAAACTTTGTTTTTCATCACACTCCATTACAACTGGTTTGCCCCCTGCTAATAAAACAATATCTGGGTAAGAAACCCAATAAGGAGCTGGAACTATAACTTCATCACCTTCATTTAATGTGGCCATCATGGCATTATAAATGACATGCTTTCCCCCTGCTCCAACAGTAATTTGATCAGCTGTATAATCTAAATTATTTTCTTTTTTAAATTTTTCGACTATTGCTTTTTTTAAAGCTGGAGTTCCATCAACAGCAGTGTACTTAGTATCTCCATCATTTATTGCTTTTATGGCTGCTTGCTTAATATTTTCTGGTGTATCAAAATCTGGTTCACCTGCTCCTAATCCGATAACATCTTTTCCTGCTGCTTTTAATTCTCTAGCTTTTTGGGTTACAGCAATAGTGGGCGAAGGTTTAATCTTTTTTAAACTGTCTGATATTATGCTCATTGAAATATAAATAAATTCTAATACCTTGTTTAATATATGGAAAATACATATCAAGATTTAATTACAGATATACAAAGCAAAAATCCTCAAATCGGTGGAAAACTTGAAGGTGGAAAAAAATTTAAAATTAAATCTGACTTCAAACCTGCAGGTGACCAACCTGAGGCTATAAAAAAATTAGTCAATGGTGCTAACAAAGACCAATTTAATCAAGTTTTACTTGGTGTTACAGGTTCAGGTAAAACTTTTACAATGGCAAAAGTTATTGAGGCGACTAACAGGCCAGCCCTAATTCTTGCTCCAAATAAAACTCTTGCTGCTCAGCTTTATGGAGAAATGAAAACTTTCTTTCCAGACAATGCAGTGGAATATTTTGTCTCCTATTACGATTATTACACCCCAGAAGCTTATGTGCCAAGATCAGACACCTACATTGAAAAAGAAGCATCAATTAACGAACAAATAGACCGTATGAGGCACTCAGCTACCAGGTCTCTTCTTGAAAGAGATGATGTGCTTATAGTTGCTAGTGTATCTTGTATTTATGGATTGGGATCTGTTGAAGCTTATAGTAAAATGACTTTAACTCTTCAAAAGAATAACGATTATAATCGTGAGGAACTGATTAAGTCCTTGGTCGCTCTTCAATATAAACGAAACGATCAAAACTTTGTTAGAGGCACGTTTAGAGCTCGAGGAGAATATTTAGAGATTTTTCCATCTCATCTTGAGGATAGAGCTTGGAGATTAAGTTTATTTGGAGACAAACTTGAACAAATTGAGGAGTTTGATCCTTTAACAGGAGACCAAATAAGAGATCTAAGCTTAGTTAAAGTATATGCAAACAGTCATTACATCACCCCTAAACCAACAATAGAACAAGCAGTCATCAATATTAAAAAAGAATTAGAAATCACTTTAAAAAAACATAGAGCAGATAATAAGTTGCTAGAAGCTCAAAGATTGGAGGAAAGAACTAAATTTGATCTTGAGATGATTGAAGCAACAGGCTCATGTGCAGGTATTGAAAATTATTCTAGATTTTTATCAGGAAGAAAACCAGGAGAACCACCTCCTACTCTTTTTGAATATTTTCCCGATAATACCCTTATTTTTGTTGATGAGTGCCACGTAACTGTTCCGCAACTTAATGGAATGTATAAAGGAGATAGATCAAGAAAAAGTACATTAGCTGAGTATGGATTTAGACTTCCCTCTTGCATGGATAATCGACCATTAAAATTTGAAGAATGGGATTTGATGAGAACTCAGACTGTATTTGTATCTGCAACTCCTGGTCCTTGGGAATTAGAACAAACTAAAGGTAAATTTATAGATCAAGTAATAAGACCAACTGGTTTGATAGATCCACCTGTAGAAATAAGACCTGCCAAAACTCAAGTGGATGATTTAATGCATGAATGTAGAAAAGTTATTGAGAATGGTCATAGAGTACTTGTTACGACATTAACTAAAAAAATGGCAGAGGATTTAACTGAATATTTACACGAAAATGGAATTAAAGTTAGATACCTTCACTCTGATATAGATACTTTAGAAAGAATAGAAATTATGCGTGACTTGAGAATGGGTGTATTCGACGTTCTTGTTGGAATTAACCTTTTAAGAGAAGGTTTGGATATCCCTGAGTGTGCACTTGTTGGTATATTGGATGCTGATAAAGAAGGGTTTCTTAGATCAGAAACTTCCTTAATTCAAACAATTGGAAGAGCCGCAAGAAATGTTGATGGAAAAGTAATTTTGTATGCTGACAAAGAAACTAAAAGTATAAAAAAAGCAATAGCAGAAACTGATAGAAGAAGACAGATTCAATTAGCCTACAATAAAAAACATAAAATTGACGCGAAGTCTGTAAAGAAAGAAATTAGTGATATCTTAGAAAGTGTTTATGAAAAGGATTATGTTAAAATCAGTGATGGATCAAATATTGGTGGTAACTTAAAGAAACACTTAAAAGGTCTAGATAAGAAAATGAAAGAGTCTGCTGCAAACCTTGAATTTGAAGAGGCTGCTAAAATAAGAGATGAAATTAGAAAATTGGAAAGTACTGAACTTGAAATTACTCTTAACCCAAAAATTAGACAGTATGATGTAAAAAATAAGCTTTATCCAAAAGGTAGATCGACAATGGGTATGCCAGGAACTAAGGTCACAAAAAAAAGAGATAAAAAATGGAAGCACGGAAAATAATCATTACGGGTGGAGCTACCAGAATTGGTGCTGCAATTGCAAAACAATTATCTGGTACTAATAAAGAAATACTAATTCACTTTAATAAATCAAAATCAAAAGCTGAAAAACTCAAAAAAGATCTAGAGTTAAATGGTACTAAAGTTTACCTTGTCAAAGGTGATTTGAGCAAAGAAAATGATGTAAGTAAAATTGTTAAATATGCAAAATCAAAATTAAAATATTTTGATTGTTTAATAAACAATGCTTCATTGTTTGAAAATGATAAACTTGAAAGTTTTACAACAGACAGCTGGGATAAACATTTAAAAACTAATTTGAGAACTCCTGCTCTATTATCAAAAGAATTTGCTAAAAATGTTAAGGGAAAAAACAACAACATAATAAACATAATTGATCAGAGAGTTTTTAAACTAACTCCATACTTTTTTTCATATACCATAAGTAAAACTGGTCTTTATACTCTCACAAAAACAAGTGCTATGAGTTTGGCACCCAATATAAGAGTTAACGGAATTGCTCCAGGACCAACAATCAAAAACCAAAGGCAATCTGAAAAACATTTTAGGAAACAATATTTAGCAACCCCTTTAAAAAGACAAGTTAATGTAGAACAAATCTGTAATGCAGTTGACTTTTTTATCAAAAATATATCTATTACAGGTCAAGTTTTAGCAATTGATAGTGGACAGAATCTAAACTGGCAAACACCTGATATAATGGGCAAAGAATGAAAAAAAATAATCTGAACATCGTTAAAATAGATAAAAATAAAACTTTATTTAATTATGAAAAGAAAATTTTAATCAAAGAATTAATTTTAGATTTAAAACTTGGTTATTACGACTTTGAAAAAGAAAATTCACAAAAAGTTAAATTTAATCTCGAAGTTGATTATGAGGATAAAAAACCAACAAGTGATGAGGATATTAAATCAATAGTTAATTATGGAAGAATAGTTAAACTAATAAAAAAACTTACAAAAAATAAACATTATAATTTTCTAGAGACACTAGCTGAAGATGTCTTTGATGTTCTATTCAAAGATAAAAGAATTGGAAAAATTATGCTCCAAATCGAAAAACTAGAAATTTTAAAAGACTGCACATCTGTTGGTATTCAAGTTACCAAAAAAAGAAGTCATGATAAGCTCTGATCTAGGTAAAGAAGTAATTAAAAAAGAACTCCCTTTAGTTCCTAAGCTTCCTGGTGTCTATAGGATGCTGAACTCTAAAGATGAAATTCTTTATGTAGGAAAAGCAAAGAATTTACCCAATAGATTGAAAAGTTATGTTTCTGAAAAAAATCACATCATTAGAACTGAAAGAATGTTATCTCAAACAAGAAAATTGGAGATAACTACTACTTCTAACGAAAGTGAAGCCTTATTACTTGAAGCAAATTTAATTAAAAAATTTAAACCAAAATTTAACATTCTTCTAAGAGATGATAAATCGTTCCCTTTCATATTTATTGGCAACCAAGATCAATGGCCTCAGATAAAAAGACATAGGGGGAAAAAAACTAAAGAGGGCTTTTATTTTGGTCCGTTTGCGTCAGCTGGATCTGCCAATTGGACAATCAAAATGATTCAAAAAATTTTCCACTTAAGAGTTTGTGATGACACTGTGTTTAAAAAAAGAGAAAGGCCTTGTATATTATATCAAATCAAACGTTGTTCAGGTCCATGTGTTGGTTATGTCACCAAAGAGGACTATCAACAAACTGTTGATGATGCGATTGAATTTGTCTCTGGAAAATCTAGAAGGATTCAAAAAAATCTTTCTAATCAAATGGAAAAAGCAAGTGAAGAACTTGACTTTGAAAAAGCAGTAATTCTAAGAGATAGAATAAAAGCATTAAATATAATTCAGTCATCTCAAAGAATAAATGAAGCAAACTTGGTTGAAGCAGATGTTATTGCTGGATACAAAGAGTCTGGTAAAGCCTGTATCCAAGTTTTTTTTTATAGATCAAAACAAAATTGGGGCAATCAAGCTTTCTTTCCAAAACATGATCCAGATGAAAAACTTGGAGAAATTATAAATTCATTCGTTTCTCAATTTTATGAGAATAAAAGTGTTCCCTCATCGATAATTTTATCTGAAGAAATTAAAGAAAAAGTTCTAATTGAAAAAACTCTGTCAAATAAGGAAGGTAAACAAATTACTATTTCTGTTGCAAAACAAGGTTCTAAATTAAAAGTAATCAATCAAGCCATTAAAAATGCAAAAGATAGTTTAAATAGAAAACTTTATGAAAGTCAAAACAATAGAGAGTTATTTGATGCTGTAGCTAGTAAATTCAATTTAGAAACAAACATTAATTTAATTGAGGTTTATGACAACAGTCACATACAGGGTACTAATAGTGTTGGAGCATTAATTGCCTATGGGGACGAGGGTTTTATCAAAAAAAGGTATAGAAAATTTAATATTAAACACAAAAAAAATGAACAAGATGATTATGGTATGATGCGAGAGGTTTTAAATAGAAGATTCAAAAGAGCGGTTCAAGAAAAGGATAATTATTTAACTTTTCCTGACTTAGTTTTAGTTGATGGTGGAAAAGGTCAATATTCAGTTGCAAGAGAAAGCCTAAATGAACTTGGTCTTCACGACATTCCTATCGTTGCGATTGCAAAAGGTAAACTGAGAAATAGTGGTAACGAAACCTTTTTTCATAATGGCAAAGAGTTTAAGTTTTTAAGAAATGATCCAACATTATTTTTTCTTCAAAGAATAAGAGATGAATCGCACCGATTTGCAATAAGTGCTCATAGAGCAAAAAGAAAAAAAGGAATAAGCAAATCTCTACTTGACCAAATTGATGGGATTGGGTCTATAAGAAAAAGGGCATTATTAAACCATTTTGGATCAGCAAGATCAGTAGAGTCTGCAAGTTTAGATGAAATAAAATCTGTTGAAGGTGTTGAGGAAAAAGTGGCAAAAAAGATATATAACTTCTTTCACGAATAATTATGCTTAAAAAAATTCCTAATATATTAACAATAGGACGAATAATTATTGTTCCTTTTTTTGTATTGGCATTTTACTTGCCTGGATTTTATGGAGATTTGACTGCATTAATATTATTTGTTGTTGCGTCATTTACTGATTTTCTTGATGGAATGCTTGCAAGAATGATGGGTGAAGAGTCAAAACTGGGAGAATTGTTAGATCCAATAGCTGATAAGATAATCGTTGCGACAGCTTTAATTCTTTTAGTAATGGATGGTACTATAAGAAATTATGAAGTAATTGCTGCAATTATTATTCTTACAAGAGAAATATTGATTTCAGGACTTAGAGAATTTTTAGCAAAGGGAAAAATTAAACTTCCTGTTTCTAGTCTTGCTAAATTAAAAACAGTTTTACAGATGGTTTCAATCGCTCTCCTTCTATCAGGAGATACAGGAAATAAGATTATTAACTTCCAAGATTATAATGCCCAAACTATTGGCATTATTCTTTTATGGCTATCTGCAGCATTAACACTTTTTACTGGATATGATTATATGCGTAAAGGAATTGACCACGCTATGTCTGAAGACAATAAAGATTAAGCTGCTTTTTTCTTTCTTACTAAAGTTTGATAACTTTCATTTAAATCAATTATAGTATCACAAACTTTAAACTGATTTTCTGCAATGCATGAAACTGGCGTTACTTCTGCGGCAGTGCCTGTTAAAAAACATCCAACAAAGTTTGATAACTCCTCTGGTTTTATTTTTCTCTCGTGAACTTTAATATTTTTTGATTTTGCAATTCCAATTACTGTCCTTCTTGTAATCCCATCTAAAAAAGAGTCAGGGATTGGAGTGTGAAGTTCACCATTTTTATCTTTGAAAAAAACATTGGCACCAGTTGCCTCAGCTACATTTCCTTCATGATCTAACATTAATGAGTCTGTATAACCTTGTTTTTCTGCTTCATGTTTTGACAGTGTGCAAATCATATAAAGACCAGATGCTTTAGTATCCCAAGGGATTGTATTAGGCGCAGGTCTTCTCCAGTTAGAAATATTTAATTTTATACCCTCGACTTTTAATTTTGGATCAAAATATGAACCCCACTCCCAGGTTGCAATTGCTACATGAATTTTTGTTTGTTGTGCAGAAATAGCCATCATCTCGCTGCCTCTCCATGCAACTGGTCTTACGTATCCATTTTCAACATTTTGTGAAGCAATAATTTTATTTGAAGCAATATTAATCTGTTCTTCTGAATAAGGGATATCAAAACCCATCCTCTTAGCAGAATGAAAGAATCTTGAAGTGTGTTCTTCTAATTTAAAAATTGATCCGTCATAAACTCTTTCTCCCTCAAAAACACAACTCGCATAATGTAAACCATGGCTTAAAACGTGAAGTTTGACGTCTCCCCAATCTACAAGCTCATCGTTGTACCATATTTTTCCAGATCTTTTGTCGTAAGGTATCATGATTGAAAATATTTAATTATATCTGAAAAATATCTTTGTATCTTTAATATGTCAATATAACTTACCCATAATGAAAGAACTTTTATATTTAAAAGATGATCAGCTTAAAGATTTGATAGAAAAACTTTTTGTGAGCTATAGAGAAACTTTCTCTGACTCTAAAAAGATATTAGATAAATACTCTATTGGTTTAGCACACCATAAAGTAATCCATTTATTGTCCATGTATCAGGGTATTTCGATATCTGAGCTATTAAAAAGACTAAAAGTCACAAAGCAAAGTCTTAATAGGGTTTTAAAAGATTTAATAAAATTAGACATTATTACGTTTAAAAAAGATGAGCAAGATACCAGAGTTAAGCATGTATTTTTGAATGATAAAGGGGAAAAGATATTTAATGAGGTTTTTGATCAGCAAAAAAAAAGAATTTACAACGCATTACTAAACTCAAGTTCAGAGGAAGTAATAAATTTTGATAATGTTTTGAGTAAAATTATAAATGGATAAATTTCAAGCTCATATTTTGCTAGTTGATGACGATGAAGGAATTAGATCTTTAGTAAAAAAATATTTAAATGAAAATAATTTTTTAGTTACGACAGCAGATAGTGCTGAAAATGCGTCAGAGAAAGTAAAAATAATCAAATTTGATTTAATTATCCTAGATATAATGATGTCAGGTAAAAGTGGTTTAGATTTTATTAATGACCATAAAAAAGATTTGGACACACCAATTATACTTTTGACAGCCAAGGGTGAGGCGAGTGAAAGAGTTGAGGGACTTGAATTAGGAGCAGACGATTATTTAGCTAAGCCTTTTGAGCCAAAAGAACTGATTTTAAGAATTAAAAATATTTTAACCAAAACTATTAAAACAGATCAAAAAAGAATTATTGAATTTGAAAATGTAAAAATTGATTTAAATAAATTGCTAATTATTAAAAACAAAAAAGAATTTAAAATCAATAATACTGAAAAGATAATTTTAGAAAAAATGATTAATAATCCAGGAAATACATTTTCAAGAGAAAGTATTGGTCAATTGATTAATTTAGATAAAGAAAGGTCAATTGATGTGATTATAACTCGTTTAAGAAAGAAAATAGAAATTGATCCGAAAAATCCAAAATTTTTACAAACCATAAGAGGAGCAGGATATGTTCTCTGGATTGAATAATTTATTAAGAAAAGTTTTACCTAAAAGATTGTTCTACAGAGCACTTTTAATTGTTGCAGTCCCCGTCATTGTTCTTCAACTAATCATCACAATTGTATTTTTTGATAGCTTGTGGATTAAAACTAACAAAGGAATGACAAGAACATTAGTAAACGAAATAAGTGCGTTTATTGAAGCATATGAAAGTGAGGAGGAGGATAAACAAGAAATAAATAACTTATTTTCATTATTTTTAGATTTAAATATTCAACTTGAACTTAACGAAGAATTACAAGATCAACAAAATGAAAGATGGTTTAGTCCAATTGACCGAACATTAAGAAGAGAATTAAAATCAAGATTTTCAGTGGAAGACTATTGGTTTGATTCAACAAACTATAAAGAGTTAATTGATTTAAGAATTAAATATAAAGATGGATATTTTAAATTTTTAGTTCCTAAAGATCGTGTTGCCAGTTCATCTGCAAGAATATTTGCACTATGGATAACTGTACCTGCAATAATTATGGTGATCATATCTTTAATATTTTTAAAAAATCAAACAAGGCCTATTACCAATCTTGCACGTGCTGCAGAAAGATTTGGTAAAGGTGAAGAAATTGAGGAATACAAACCCTCTGGAGCTCTTGAAATAAGACAGGCGGGTCATGAATTTGATAAAATGAGAAAAAGAATTGAGAGACATCTTAATCAAAGAACAGAGATGTTGTCGGGTATAAGTCATGATTTAAGAACACCTTTAACAAGGATGAAGTTACAACTTGCATTTATTAAAGACAAAGACTCAGTAGAAAAATTAACTGAGGATATAAATGAAATGGAAAAAATGCTAAATGAATATCTTCAATTTACAAGCTCATCGTATGCTGAGAAAGATGAAATGTTTAATCTGTCTGGACTAATTGAAGAAGTAATTAAAAAATATAATAATGAAAATATTTCAAAGAATTTGTTACCTAGGGTTTATATTAACGGTAGAAAAAATTTAATCAACAGATGTCTAAATAATCTAATTGATAACGCCTTAAAGTACGCCACTAAAGTTGAGGTAAATGTTAGTAAAAAAAATACAAATCTATTTATTATGATTGATGATGATGGTCCTGGTATCGCAAAAAGTGAACACGACAATGTATTCAAACCATTCTATAAAATAGACAAAGGAAGATCTGACTCTAAATCCAGCGTTGGACTTGGTTTATCAATTGCATCGGATATTATTAAATCCCATGGGGGAAATATTAAACTTGAAAAGTCTAAAATGGATGGCTTGAGAGTTAAGATTTTTTTACCTGTTTAGTTTTTGTTTTTTTTTTACCTTCTAGCTTTTTAATTTTGATTTCTAAGTTCTCAACTCGTTTTGAAAGAATATCAAATTCATCCTTGCTTGTTAATTTCATTTTAAAAACAAATTCGTCTCTTTTAGATTTAAAAATATTTAGAATTTCAGCCGACAAATCTTTTGAGGAAACCAACCCTTGCTCAATCAATTTTGCAAACTTATCAATTATAAATTTAGAATTTTTCATATTTAAGATATACATTATAAGTATAAATTAAAATGTTCATCAATAATTTTGACCCAGTTGCAATTGAAATTTTTTCCTTAGAAATCAGATGGTATTCGTTAGCTTATATTGTTGGTATTTTGTTTGGATGGTTTGTTGCAAAAAAAATATTTATTAAAAATGAGGATATCAGTAAAAAATTTGACGATTACATCACTTATTTAATCATTGGAATTATTTTAGGTGGAAGAATTGGTTACATATTATTCTATAATCTAGAATATTATTTAAATAATTTGTCGGATATTTTTAAGATTTGGGAGGGCGGCATGTCTTTTCATGGCGGATTAATCGGAATTATAATTGCGAGTATAATTTTTGGAAAGAAAAATAATCAAAATCCTTTTTTATATATGGATGTTGTAGCATTAGTTGCTCCAATTGGAATTTTTTTTGGAAGACTATCAAACTTTATAAATTCAGAGTTATATGGAAAAGTAACTAATGTGCCATGGTCAGTAACTTTTGTTCAAGTAGATAACTTGCCAAGACATCCTACCCAAATATACGAAGCTCTACTAGAGGGAATAATTTTAATACTAATTTTAATTAATTTTAAAAATAAAAATTTTTTGCTTAAGCCGGGTTTAATATCAAGCCTATTTTTAATTTTTTACTCAATATTTAGATTTTCTATTGAATTTTTAAGAGTTCCAGACGAGCAGTTAGGTTATTTATTATTTAATTTAACTATGGGGCAAATTTTAAGTGTAATCCTAACATTGGCTGGGTTGGTCCTATTTTATTTTAAAAATGAAGATAAACAAATCAACTAACTTATCTTTAGACCAATTTATTAATTGGGCACTTTACGACAAAGACTCAGGTTATTACATGAAGCAAAATCCCTTTGGCAAGGAGGGTGATTTTATTACAGCTCCAAATATCACAAGACTTTTTTCAGAAATTATAACTATTTGGTTAGTTACTTTTCTTAAAAGTTTGGGCTCCCCAAACAAATTTAATTTAATTGAGCTAGGTGCTGGAAATGGTGAAATGATGAAGGTGGTTTATCAAACATTAAAGAACTTTCCAGAACACTTTAGCTCTTGTAATTTTATGATATACGAAAAAAGTAAATATCTCATTGATCAACAGAAAATGAACCTTGGGTCTGAGAAAATTACTTGGATCCAAGATTTAAAACAAAATTATTCAGAACCTACTATTTTTTTAGCAAATGAATTTTTTGATGCTTTGCCAATTAAACAGTTTTTTAAAAGACAAGATGACTGGTATGAAAAATTTGTAGATCTTTCAAATCCTGAAGAGGCAAAATTTAATGAAGTCAAAACAAATATTAAATTGATTGAGGAAAAATTAAATTTAGAGATTTCAAAAGGACAAGATATAATTGAATATTCTCCTGATGCTTTAGAATATTTAAATATTATAGGCAATATAATTGAAAAAAGTGAAGGTGGAATACTTGTTATAGACTATGGTTATTTAAATTCTAAAATGCAAGATACCCTTCAAGCAGTTAATAATCATAAATATTCAAATATTTTAGAAAATATTGGTGATTCTGACATTACGTACAACATCAACTTTAATTTATTTCAAAAATTTATAGATCAATTTAAAAATTTGGACACAGTAGTTACAACTCAAAAAAAATTCTTAACTAGTATGGGAATTCTTCAAAGAGCTGAAATTATAAGTAAGGATATAGCTTTTTCTAAAAAAACAGACTTATTTTACAGAATAAGAAGACTAATAGATGAAAAACAGATGGGCGAATTGTTTAAAGTTATGCTTGTAAAATCTAAAAATAATAAATTTCAAACAGGATTTCAAAGTGATTAAATCTAAAAAACTTTCAAATATTAAGAATTTGAAACACGGCTTCTTTAATAGCAAGGGTGGTATATCTAAAAATATTTATAAAAGTTTAAACTGTGGACCAGGATCAAGAGATAAACCAGGTAATGTAAGAAAAAATTTAGAATTAGTAAGAAAAAAAATCAATCATTCAGCTGGGGATATTTTTTTACTTAATCAAATTCACAGCAATAAATTCATTTATATTGACGAAAAATATCATTTTAAATCAAAGCCAAAAGCAGATGCGGTGATTACTAATCAGAAAAACTTACCAATTGCTGTTTTAACAGCAGACTGTGTGCCAATTTTGATTTGTGATCAGCAAAAAAAAATAATTGGAGCAATCCATGCGGGCTGGAAAGGAGCATATAAGGGAATAGTCGATAAAGTGATCAAATTTATGATTAAGAAAGGATCTAAGCCACAAAATATTACTGCCGTAATAGGCCCTTCTATCTCAATTGATAATTATGAAGTTCAAAATGAATTTAAAAATAAATTTTTAAAAAAAGATAGACGAAACAAAATTTTTTTTAGAATAAAGCGTAAAAAGTTATATTTTGATTTATCAAACTACGTAAAATCTACACTTTTAAAGAATAATATAAAAAAAATAGAAAATATTAAAATCGATACATTTGATGTTAAAAATAAATTCTTTAGTGCTAGAAGATCTTTAAGCTTAAAACATGATGATTATGGTAGAAATATTTCAATAATTATGCTTAATTAGGTTTTTTCTAATGAAATTATTATCTGGAACTAGCAATAAGCCTCTCAGCAAGGACATTGCAAGATTTTTAAAATCTAAACTAGTTAATTCAAGTATCAAGAATTTTGCAGATGGTGAAATATATGTTGAATTAAATGAAAATATAAGAGGAAATAGTATTTTCATAATTCAGTCTATCTCATCTCCTGCTAATGATAATCTAATGGAACTTTTGTTGTGTATAGATGCTCTAAAAAGATCCTCTGCTAAAAATATAACAGCAGTTATTCCATATTTTGGTTATGCAAGACAAGATAGAAAAGTTGTTCCAAGAACATCTATCTCAGCAAAACTTGTATCAAATTTAATAACAAAAGCTGGCGCAGACAGAGTTGTGACAGTTGATTTGCATGCAGGTCAAATTCAAGGGTTTTTTGATATACCGGTAGACAACTTATTTTCTACACCCATTTTTGCAAGACATGTAAAAAAAAACATCAAAAGTAAAAATATTGTATGTATTGCACCTGATGTTGGAGGTACTGAAAGAGCAAGAGCACTTGGAAAGATTTTGAATGTTGGTCTTGCAATCGTTGATAAAAGAAGACCAAAACCTGGTCAATCCCAAGTGATGAATGTAATCGGAGAAGTAAAAGATAAAACTTGTGTAATAGTGGACGACATCATTGACTCTGGTGGAACTATAGTCAATGCGGCTAAAGCATTAAAGGATCGGGGTGCAAAAGAAGTTTACGTTTATATCACCCACGGTGTTTTAACAGGTGAGGCTGTAAAAAAAATTAAAAATTCGGTAATTAAAAAATTAGTAATCACAGATACAATTGACAATAAAGACAAAACGAAGAGTGCAAAAAACATAGAAGTTCTATCTATTTCAGCCTTGATGGGAGAAGCTATTAAAAGAATATCAAACTCAACCTCCGTTTCCGATTTATTTAAATAATTACCTTGAGTTATTAAAGATCTTGAGCTAAAAACCCTTGTTTTTATGAATTCATTAGACGCCAATATAAGAGACACTAAAACTAAAGGTGAGCTTAATTCCCTTAGAGATAATGGAAATGTGCCTGCTATAATTTATGGTGGAGAGGCTCAAAATGAGAAAGTAGCAATCTCAAAAAAATTATTAAAATCATTAATTGAAAAAGAAAATTTTCTATCAAACATAATTTCTTTAAACGTTGATGGAAAAACACAAAATGTTCTTCCTAAAGAAATAAAATACGACATTATAACTGATGAACCTATTCATGTAGATTTTTTAAGAGTAGTGCCAGGTGTTAAAATTAAAATTGAAGTTCCAGTAAAATTTATTAATCACGAAAGCTCACCAGGACTTAAAAGAGGTGGGGTATTAAATATAGTAAGAAGAAAAGTTGAATTAAAATGTCCAAGTGAAAAAATTCCTGAAAATCTTGTAATAGATTTAGATGGAATTGATATTGGAGAGAGTTTTAAAATTTCATCTATAACTTTAGATGAAGAGGTAGTGCCCACAATTCAAGGAAGAGACTTTGTAATTGCAACTTTAGCAGCTCCAACAGTAATGAAAGAACCTGAAAAACCTGCAGAGGCTGAGGCAGCTGAAGGTGAAGAAGGAGCAGCAGGAGCTGAGGCAGCCCCAGCAGATGGTGATAAACCTGCTGCTGAAGGTGCTAAAAAAGAAGGTGAAGATAAAAAACCTGCTGAAGAAAAAAAATAATTTATCAAAATTGAAATTTACTTCCCACTAGAATTCATTATATGCTTTTATTTGTAGGTTTAGGTAACCCAACTCCAGATAGTGAAAATAATAGACATAATGTTGGTTTTAAAATAATCGACTCAATAAATAAAAAATTTAGCTTATCAAAACAGAAACCAAAATTTAAAGGATTACTCACCACTGGTAATGTTGCAGATCAAAAAATTTATGCCATTAAGCCCCTAACTTTTATGAATAATTCTGGAATATGTATTCGAGAACTCATAGAATATTTTAAAATTGATGCTGAGGACGTAATCGTTTTCCATGATGATTTGGATGTAGAATTTGGAAAAATCAAAGCAAAATTTGGGGGATCCAGTGCAGGCCATAATGGTATTGCCTCAATAGATAAATTTATTGGCAAAGATTATTCCAGAGTGAGAGTGGGAATTGGAAAACCAAAAGATAATATAGAAATAAGTGACTATGTTTTGCAAAATTTTGATGATGATGAAATGACAGGATTGGAAAAAATAACCAATGACATTACAGACTCTATTTCAATATTGGTTGATAAAAAATTAGATTTATTTTCAAGCACAGTAAATAATAAATAATGAGTTTTAAGTGTGGAATTGTTGGTTTGCCCAATGTTGGTAAATCTACTTTGTTTAATGCACTTACAAATTCTAGTAAGGCTCAGGCTGCAAACTTCCCTTTTTGTACAATAGACCCTAATGTAGGAGTCGTTCCAGTTCCAGACGAGCGACTTGAAAAATTATCCAAAGTTTCTAACTCAAAAAAAACAATTAATACGACAATTTCATTTGTTGATATTGCCGGACTTGTGAAAGGTGCCTCAAAAGGTGAGGGTTTAGGGAATAAATTTCTTTCACATATAAGAGAGGTAGATGCTGTAATTCATATGACTAGATGCTTCGACTCTGATGATATTCAGAATGTTAATCCAACAGTAGATCCCATTAGAGATTTAGAGATTATTGAAACAGAAATGATGCTTGCAGATTTAGAGTCTATTCAAAAAAGATTAGAAAAAAACAATAAGAAAAATATAGAGGAAGAGCAGCTCAAAATTTTAGAGATTGCTTTAGATTGTATCAATAATGATAAAGATATAACGATTCTTAAGTCCCAGTTTGAAACTAAACAACTAAACCAAAGTGGATTGTTATCCATAAAACCTAAGATATTTGTATGTAATGTTGATGAACAGAGTGTGAAAGAGGGAAATATTTATACAAATGCCTTCGTTGAGAAATATGGTGAAGAAAACACTTTAATAGTTTCAGCTGATATTGAAAATCAAATTAATGAATTAGAAAATGAAGAAAAAAAAAATTATATGGATATGATCGGATTAAAAGATACAGGATTGAGTATGTTGATCCAGAAAGGATACAAAATTCTAGAACTTGATACATATTTTACTTCTGGTCCTGAAGAAACAAGAGCTTGGACAATCCAAAAAAACTGTACAGCTCCAAAAGCTGCTGGTGAAATTCACACAGATTTTGAAAAAGGATTTATAAGAGCTGAAACAATTTCCTATGAAGATTTTGTTGCTAATGATGGTTGGGTGAATTCTAAGAATAACGGTAAAATGAGATTAGAAGGTAAGGATTATATTGTAAAAGATGGTGATGTCTTAAACTTCAGATTCAACACGTGACCAAATTCTCTTCATACTGAAATAAACAAGTATTGTTAAAATTATCAAATACACGATAGCCTTGAATCCCATTTGGTGTCTAGCTTCTAAACTAGGTTCAGCAGCCCACATCAAAAATGTTGTTACATCTTTTGACATTTGCTCAACAGAAGCGTTTGTACCATCAGAATATTCAATAATTCCATCTGACAAAGGTGCCGACATTTTAATTTTGTTACCGTACATATATTTATTGTAATGAACTCCATCGTCTAAAGTCATTCCACTTGGAGCCTCCTCATAACCTTGTAATAAAGAATATATATAGTCTACTCCCCCTCCTCTAGCTTTAACTAATACTGACATATCTGGGGGATATGCTCCTCCATTAGCAGCTTCAGCAGCTTTAACATTTTCATATGGCATGACAAATTTATCAGATAGTTTTCCTGGCCGAGTAAACATTTCTCCATCTGAGTTTGGTCCATCTGTTACCTCAAATGAAGCAGCAATTGCTTTTGCTTGAGCCACAGAAAACTCGGGTCCACCTTTTTCTGATAAATTTCTATAGCTTAAGTACTTCATTGAGTGGCACGCTGCACAAACTTCCGTATAAACTTGATATCCTCTTTGAAGTGAGGCCCTATCAAACTTTCCAAATAATCCTTTAAAACTCCAATCAGTTTTTAAGTACTCAACTTTTTCTGCAGAGATTGCTGAATAACTATTTAGGGATAACAGTATTATTATTGAAAAAAGTTTAAAAATTTTTTTCACTATTCTAGTTTACTTTCCTTTTTTTTAGCCATAGCCATATTGGGTGACCCTCCAAGCACAGGTTCCGTAATACTTAATGGTAAAGGAATGGTTCGCTCTTTTAATCCTAGCACTGGTAAAATAACTAAAAAATGAAGGAAATAATAAGCAGTTGCAACTCTTGCAATTAATAAATATAGCCCTTCAGCAGGCATTGCACCCATGTAACCTAAGATTAAAACATCAGCTACTAGTATCCAGTAAAATTGTTTATAGAGCGGTCTAAATACTGCTGATCTTATTTTTGAAGTATCTAGCCAAGGTAAAACTGCTAAAATTAAAATTGCTGATAGCATAGCAACTACTCCAAGTAACTTATCCGGGACTGATCTTAAAATTGCGTAAAATGGTAAGAGATACCATTCAGGTACAATATGTGCTGGGGTTACTAATGGATTGGCCTCTATATAATTATCTGCATGTCCTAAAATATTAGGCGCATAGAATACGAAAAAAGCAAACACAATCATAAACATCAATAATGCAAATCCGTCTTTAATTACTATGTAAGGATGAAAAGGAACTGTATCCTTTGACGGTTTTTTAATATCTATACCAACAGGATTATTGTTACCAGGAACATGTAATGCCCAAATGTGTAAAACCACTAATCCCAGTATTAAAAAAGGTATCAAATAATGAAGCGTAAAAAATCTTGTTAAGGTAGGATTGTCTACAGAATATCCTCCCCACAACCAAGTCACTATACCTTCGCCAACTAATGGGATTGCACTAAATAAGTTTGTTATCACAGTTGCACCCCAGAAACTCATTTGACCCCAAGGCAAAACATAACCCATGAAAGCTGCAGCCATCATCAATAAATAAATAATTATTCCAATTATCCATATGATCTCTCTAGGAGATTTGTATGACCCATAAAACAATGACCTAAAAATATGAATATAAACTGCTAGGAAAAACATAGAAGCACCGTTTGCGTGAATATATCGAATTAACCAACCATAGTTAACGTCTCTCATTATGTGCTCCACACTTTCGAATGCCATATCAGCGTGAGCGATATAGTGCATTGCTAAAGTTAATCCTGTAACAATTTGAGTTATCAAGCAAAAAGTTAATATTCCACCAAAGGTCCACCAATAATTCAAATTTTTTGGAGTCGGATAATCAGTTAGATGATTTGCTAAAGTTAATAATGGCAATCTATCATTAAACCATTTTCCAGCTTTTGATTTAGGTGTGTATTCGTGATCACTCATATAGTTTATCCAATTTTAATTGTGTTAGTGTTAACAAATTCATATTTTGGAATTTCCATGTTCCATGGTGCTGGACCTTTTCTAATTCTTCCAGATGTATCATAGTGTGAACCATGACAAGGACAAAACCATCCATTATAATCTCCTTTATCATTTAAAGGAACACATCCAAGGTGAGTGCATACACCAAGCATTACTAACCATTCAGGATTTTTTGCTCTATCTTCATCTTTTTCTGGGTGTATTAAATCCTCCATTTTAACAGATCTTGCTTCAGCTATTTCTTCCTGAGTTCGTCTTCTTATAAAAACTGGTTTTCCTCTCCAAAGCACAGTTATTGTATTGCCTGGTGTTAAAGAGCTAATATCGACTTCTGTACTTGCCAATGCTTTTACTGATGCATCAGGATTCATTTGGTCTACAAGCGGCCAAACTACTGCAGCTGCTCCAACTGCTCCAACAGCATATGAAGCTGTAAATAAGAAATCTCTTCTTTTTGGTTTTTTGTCTGACACGATTAGTAACTGTTTATATTGTCTGTTTTCGATTTAAATTACTTAATATACGAATTCATATAATATAAAATATTATTTTTACTACTGATAGAATGACACATAATTCAACCATTTCGGGCCTTAGAATTGCTTTATATGAGCCAGATATTCCTCAAAATACAGCAGCAATAATAAGAACTTGCGCTTGTTTGGGCGCGAAATTGGAAATTATAGAGCCCTGTGGTTTCCTTTTGTCTGATAAAAGGTTCAAAAGAGTTGTCATGGACTACATGGATCTTAATCAAATCGATTTTTATCAAAGCTCTGAAAAATTTTTTGAGAAAAAACAGAATCAGAGAATTGTTTTAATGACAACCAAGGGATCCATATCTTATACTAAGTTTAAGTTTAAATCAGATGACACAATATTATTTGGGCGAGAAAGCGCAGGTGTTCCTGAAAAGGTTCATAAACTAATCAAAGATAGATTAAAGATTCCAATGAATAATAAGGCTAGATCACTTAATATTGCTTCCTCTGTTGCTATTGTCTTAGCAGAAAGTTTAAGGCAGATTAAATTGATTTAAAATGGATATAGATATTAAAAAAGATCTATCAAGTAATTGGTTCAAACTTTTACAGAATGCAATTTGTGATGACATCATCAAGCTTGAGAAGAATAAATTAAAATTCAAGTCTACCTCTTGGAAAAGAAATACCAAAAAAGATGAAGGGGGTGGAGAATACAGAATTCTTAAAAATGGAAAAATTTTTGAAAAAGTGGGCGTCAATTTTTCAAGAGTATATGGAAAATTTCCTAAGAAATTCCAAAAAAATATTCCAGGTGCTGAGAAAAATCCAAGTTTCTGGGCTTCAGGGATATCTGTAGTTATGCATATGCAAAACCCTCATATCCCTGCTATGCATTTTAATACAAGATATATTTGTACACAAAAAAATTGGTTTGGTGGAGGAATGGATGTTACGCCAGCTATAAAAGATATAAATGAAAAAAATAATTTTCATAAAACGTTAAAGCTTATGTGTGACCAACATAATAAAAATTATTATTCCAAATATAAAAAATGGTGTGATGAATATTTTTATTTACCCCATAGACATGAAGCAAGAGGGATTGGTGGTATTTTCTTTGATTATAAAAATGAAAACTTTGAAAATGATTTTAAATTTGTAAGGGATGTTGGGGTAACATTTCAGATGTTATTTAATGATATTATAAGAAAAAAAGTTTCAAAAAAATGGACTTTAAAAGATAAAGAGAAACAGTATATTAAAAGAGGTCGTTACGCAGAATTCAACTTATTATATGATCGAGGGACGAAATTTGGTCTTCAAACAGGTGGGAATGTTGAGGGGATACTAATGTCGTTACCTCCAATTGTAAAATGGAAATAAGAAATGGATAAAGAACCAATTACACTGAATGGTCTTAATAAATTAAAAGAGGAATTAGTTTATTTAAAAGAAAAAAAAAGACCTCAAATAGTAGCTGCAATTGCTGAGGCTCGGTCTCATGGAGATTTAAAAGAAAATGCTGAATATCATGCTGCAAAGGAAGAGCAATCTCACAGTGAGGGAAGAATAACAGAAATCAACGACATAATTGCTAGAGCAAATGTAATTGATGTAACTAAATTAAATAATGAGGGAAAAGTTATTTTTGGTTCTACAGTTTATTTAGAAGATTTAGATACAGGGGAAAAAATAAATTACAAAATTGTTGGTAAAGATGAAGCTGATTTAAAACAAAAATTAATTTTTTTTCAATCTCCAATCGGCAAAGGGTTAATTGGGAAAAATAAAAGTGATTTAGTTGAAATTACCACTCCATCAGGAGTGAAAAATTTTGAGATTAAAGACGTAAAATATATTTAACCTTTAGCAATTTTTTGAACTTGTTTATCTGAGATTTGAAAACCGTTTTGAACCCAAATTTCTTCTATCATCCTCAATTTGTTTCCTAAAACTTTGCCTTCAGGGATATTGTACTTTGACATAAGAATATTTGCCCCAACAGGCAAGGTTGGCGTAGTTTTGCTATTATAAAAATCAAGTAATTTTACCAGTTTTTTTTCTAATTTTTTTGAAATAAATAACTTAAAACTAATAATATCAGTCACAGCTTGCCTTCCATTAAAATAAAAAATTTTATTCAAATTTTTTTCAGTAAAATAATTGATATTTACTTTTTGCTTATAAAAACTATCAACAAATTTTATTCTTTTTTGATTTTTATTAGAAATTTTAAATTTATATAAAAAATAATCTGCGTTATCAGTTCCATCAATAATTAATAATGAAATCAATAAAATAAAATCAATTTTAGATAAATTTTTCTGTGCGTATGCATTTAACTTTTTAAAACTTTGAAGATTTTTTAATTGAGGGAAAATTATTTCTATTAACTCAAGGCTTTCTTTATCCTTAAATAATTTAATAAACCCATCTGATTTTGTTAATTTTTTTAATTCTTCTATTAATCTTTCAGAAGAAAGTTTTGAAATTCCTCCAATATTTCTTTTGATAGTTCTAAAAATTTCTAGCTCATGTTTGTTATTAGAATAATTTAAAAAGAAACGTAGGTATCTTAATATCCTTAAGTAATCCTCTTGAATTCTTTCCTCTGGATTTCCTATAAATTTTACAGTTCCGCTTTCTAGGTCTTTTTTACCATAATGAGGATCAAACAAATTTCCATCTTTATCAGAATAAATTGCATTAATAGAAAAATCTCTTCTATTTGAGTCTTCCTTCCAATCTAATGAATATTGAACTTTAGCATGTCTACCATCTGTTGAAACATCTTTTCTCAGAGAAGTAATTTCGTATTTTTGATCACCTATAATTGCTGTGATTGTTCCATGATCTATTCCTGTTTCATAAAAGTTAATATTATTTTTTTTGAGTGCATCACAAACTTCTGAAGGTATTAAATTTGTAGCAAGGTCAATATCATCTACTTGCTCTTTTTTTATAATCTTTCGAATACATCCACCAACATATCTAACTTCGCTAGTTTCGTTAAAATTATTTATAGCTTGAAATATTTTGTAGGCTGAGGTTTCTTGGGTAATTTTTTTTATGTTTTGACTTATGTAATCAAGATTTTTTGATCTGAAAAATATTTTATCTAATAATTTGTCCATAAATGGCTGGGGCGCTAGGATTCGAACCTAGGATGCCGGTACCAAAAACCAGTGCCTTACCGCTTGGCTACGCCCCAATATTAATTTCGTATAGCACAAAAAAACAAAATTTATATAGTTTTTGATACATTGCACCAATAATTTTTAAATTTTCTTTGAAACTGAACTTTTGCTAACTTGCAGTCTTTTGAGTATTGATAATAAGCAATTACTGAAGATCCAGATCCAGTCATTCTAACAAATAGAGGGGTATTAAGGTTTTGTAAAAATAATTTAATGTTTTTTAGTCGCGGATATTTTAAAAAAGCTATCTTTTCAAGAGCATTATTTTGGCAAACTAAATAATTCGGACTGAACATTTGTTTTTTTGGATTATTGAACTTTGGTTTGGTAAACTTTTTAACATCAGAATATATTTTTTTTGTTGAACACCCAAAATTTGGTTTAACTAACAACACATAATATTTAGGTAAATTACTGAATTTTTTAATTTTGTTATTTGAAGTTAAAATAGCATTAGAAAATTTTATTCCTAATATCACATCTGATCCAATTAAACTGCAAAGTTTTTTAATCTGAATTTGATTTAGGTTAACAATTTTTCTTTTAATAAAAAAATTTAATACAGTAGCAGCGTTCATAGACCCACCACCAAGTCCAGCTTCTTTTGGTATATTTTTTTTTATTTTAATTTCAAATTTTTGATTTTTTAATAAATTAGACTGATCAAGAATTTCTAGTAACTTCTGAACTGTATTTTTTTTTTTAATATTTTTAGAAAATTTTCCATTAAATAAAACTTGATGATTTTTTGAATTTATTTTTTTGATAAAGATCAAATCATGTAACTTAACAAATGAGACAATACTCTCAATTTTATGCAATAATTTTTTTTTTCCTGTTACATGAAGTGCTAAATTGATTTTTGCGTAGGACTTGAGATGACCATTCCTCATTTAGGAATTTTTTAGGCCTTCAATTACTTTAATATTAATTTTTTTTCTCATGCCATCTTCTGTATCATCAAATTTCAAAACATTATTCCAAAAGTATCTTGCCTGAATTTTACGATTTAATTTCCATAATATATCTCCGTAATGATCATTAACTATAGGATCCTCGGGCATTAATTCTACAGCTCTTTTAAGATATTTTTCTGCCTCATTGTAATCATCTATAAGATAATAAGCCCATCCTATAGAGTCGATAATGTAAGGATCATTACTTTTTGACTCGTATGCCCTTTTTAACATTTCCATAGCTTGATCAATTTTATAATCACGCTCTAACCACGAATAAGCCAAATAATTTAAAACATAAGCATCATCAGGATTTATGTTTAAAGAATTAAGTAAATCTTCGTCTGCTTTTTTATAATCTCCTAACCTCTCATAGCTTCCCCCTCTTCTGTAAAATAAATCTGCTCTAAGCTCAGATTGATCATCTAATGACAATATAATTTGTGAATAATACTCAATTGCTTTTTCATAATTTTTTGAATTTTTATAAAAATTTGCAATATCAAATTGCATTTTTAAGTTTGGATTATCTATTTGATTATACTTTGCAGTAATAAACTTTATTGCATTGTCATAATCTTGTTCCTCAACAATTATTTGAGCTTCTTTTTTTAATCTAAACCAATAATAAAACTCATCTTTTTTATTAAATTTTGTAATGATTTTTCTAACTTTATTAAATTCTTCATTTAAATAATAGTTTTCTGCAACTAAAGATAAATTAAACTCAAACTTTGGATTTAAATAATTTGATAAATTTAAATAAAAATTAGATTTCTCAAAATTATCTTGGGATGAATATAGATTTGATGCTAAAAATAAAAATTCAGAAACAATATCTTTATGATTTTGACATGAAAAAATTTTATTAAACTCCTTAAATTTTTTATTCTCTACCCAACTTTTACTTTGGGATAATAAAATAGTTGAATTTATATAGTCAAATTGACTGACAACATTTTCTGCCTCGTTTATTTTGTTTTTATCAATTAAATAATTAAGATAAAAAAAGATGTATCTAGAATAATCTCCTTGCTGGTTATTAATTAAATTTAGAAAAAAAGCTCCAGTCTTTTCATCCTTCAAATAACATCTTTGAAAAGTTTCTGCTATTAAAGACAAATTTCCAAAATTTTTTTTATTATTTAAAATTTTTTTATTTTTAAAAGTGTAGATGTATTGTTTTAAAGTCTCAAAAATTACCAAGTTTATTCTATTTTGATCTTGAAATTTTAAACTTTGAGTTAAATATTCTTCAGCTTCATCAAAATTATTTTTTTTTAAGCTATCAATAATTAAAATTAAATAAGCGTCGTAAAAATCTGCATTGTCTTTATTGCCATTATTTTTGATCACATTAATGGCTTGTGGAACTTTGTTATCTAAAACTAAAGAATTTACATACCTTTTTAAATATGAGTCATGTTTGTTTAATAGAACTTTTGAGAGATTAAAAAATTTTAATGCTTTAGAATTATTTTGATTTTCATACGCAATAATTCCTGAAAAATAATTTGATAAATCCCTAGAATTAAAGTCATTAAAAGTAGTACTTTTAGAATATATGGGCGTCTGATAGAGTAATCCAAAAATAAATACTAGCTTTATTAATTTTTTTAACATTTAGACATTGTATGACTAAAAAAGTAATAAATCAAAATGACAAATTTAGGGAAGAATTGATTAATACAATTGAACCAAACTTTGTTTTTAATAATAAACCTATAAACAGATTTGCCAACAATGATGTCGAACTTGATGGTAATTTATCAAAAAACAAGACTGAATTATTGCTAAACCTAAAAAAGCAAATCAATTCAATTGAGAATTGTAAATTGAGAGAAAATTCGAGGAATTTAATTCTTGGGGATGGAAACATTAACAGTCCTATAATGTTAATTGGTGAAGCCCCGAGTTTAGAAGAAGACAGTAATGCTAGCACCTTTATGGGCGAAGTTGGAGAGCTGCTTGATAAAATGCTGCTTGCGATCAATATTAAACGAAAAAGTATATATTGTAGTTATTCAATAAATTTCAGACCTCCAGAAGACAGAAAACCAACATCAGTAGAGATCAAAAGATACTCTGTATTTTTAAAGGAACATATATCAATAATAGATCCCAAAATTGTCATTTTAATGGGGAGTACAGCAATGGAAGCTGTTGCAGGAATTAACGGTAAAATTTCGAGTGAAAGAGGAAAATGGAAAGAGGTCATACTAAATGGTCGAACCTATCCTTTGATGATAACCTTCAATCCATCATACTTAATAAGATTTCCAGAGAATAAGAAATACTCATGGGAGGATTTAAAAAAAATAAGATTGAAGATAAAAGACTTAAATTTAAAAGTTTAATGAAAATAATCGCAGGTGTAGACGAAGTTGGCAGAGGCAGTTTAATTGGACCAGTTTATGCGGCAGCTGTTATTTTAAATAGATCAGTTAATTATAAGATACTCAAAGACTCTAAGACACTAACTAAGGAAAAAAGGGAAATTTTATTTAATTACATCAAAAAAAATTCTATTTGGGCTACTGGTAGAGCATCTGTTAAAGAAATAGATAAAATAAATATTCTTCAAGCGAGCTTGCTTGCCATGAAAAGAGCAATAAAAAAACTCAAAAAAAAACCTTCGCAAATTTTAATTGATGGAAATAAAATACCAGATTTAAAAAATTACAACTTAAGGGCAATAGTAAAAGGTGACCAAAAAATACCCTCCATTTCAGCAGCATCCATTATCGCTAAAGTAACAAGAGATAATTTTATAAAAACTTTAGCAAAGAAGAACAAAGGATATCATTGGGATCAAAATTTTGGTTATGGAACTAACCAGCATTTAAAGGCAATAAAAAAGCTTGGTGTTAACAAACATCATAGAAAAACGTTCTCACCAATATCAAAACTTAAGAAACACAATATCTAGTTATCTTAAATTTTAGCCACACAAATCGAGTCTAAATATTTCAATCTCAGGTTGACCGTAGAATCCATTTGGAGTCTAATTATTTTTTAAAAATGAAAACTGATTTCAAAAATAAAATTATTAATGGAGATAGCCTAGAAGAATTAAAAAAAATTCCACGTGAAACTTTTGATTTGATTTTTGCAGACCCTCCATACAATCTTCAATTAAAAAGTGAATTAGTCAGACCAAACAGAACTAAAGTAGACGCTGTAAATGACAAATGGGATCATTTCGAAAATTTTAAAAAATACGATGAGTTTACATATGAGTGGTTATCAGAATGTAAAAGAATTTTAAAAAAAGATGGAGCGATATGGGTTATTGGAAGTTATCACAATATTTTTAGAGTAGGAACTGCAATTCAAAATTTAGGATTTTGGATTTTAAATGATGTTATTTGGAATAAAAATAATCCTATGCCTAATTTTAGAGGAACACGATTTACCAACGCTCATGAAACTTTGATTTGGGCATCTAAAAGTGAAAAATCAAAATATACATTTAATTATCAATCACTAAAATGTTTGAATGATGATTTACAAATGAGATCAAACTGGGATCTTCCAATTTGCAGTGGTGCAGAAAGATTGAGGAAAAACGGCAAAAAAGTACATTCAACTCAAAAACCAGAGGCTTTACTACATAGAATTTTATTAGCGTCTACGAATAAAGATGACATGATTTTAGATCCTTTTTTAGGTTCAGGAACAACAGCAACAGTTGCAAAAAAACTTGGTAGAAATTATTTTGGTATAGAAAAAGAAAAAAATTATTTCAAAGCTGCAGAAAAAAGAATTAAAAATGCAAAACCTATTGAAGATGATTTACTTGATACTCTCAAAAATAATAGATCAAAACCTAGAATACCATTTGGATCATTAGTGGAGCTTGGAATAATTAAGCCAGGTACTAACATTTTTGATAATAAGAAAAAAATTAATGCCAAAATTTTAGCAGATGGAAGTATTAAGCATAACCAATCTGAGGGCTCTATTCATAAAGTTGCAGCTACTATTTTAGGTGCTGAAAGTTGTAATGGATGGACATATTGGCATTGTGATATTAATGGCAGAATATATCCAATAGACTACTTGAGACAAAGATTAATCTCAAAAAATTAATTATTGTAAATTTTTCCTAAATAATTTTCTAAGAATTTTTTGTTCTTAGTTAATATTTTTAATCCCATATTCCTAAAGAACACAATAATTGGATTTGATACATGAAAAGCAAATTGATTTAGTTTTGATCTATTATTAATCATTTTTACTCTTGAAACTCTGTTAATATAATAATCAGTTTTGCTACTTATGATGCTTTCAAATAGTTCTGATGCACCTTCAATAGATTGTGAGGCTCCTTGCGCAAAAGAAGGTGGAAAGGCAAAAAAGGCGTCTCCAACAAGATGAATATTTTCAACTGATTTATGAAAATCTTTACTAACAAAAACTGGGAAGCACTTGATATTATTTATGTTACTTAAAATTGAAGAAGAAATTTTATTTTGTAATTTATTTTTAATTCCCTCAATAAAAGCTTTTTCCTCAAAAAGACTATAGTTTTTAAGCTCATTTGCAGTTAATTGATGCTTTAAAACACCAATAAAATTGAATTCTCCTGTACTGTTATCAATTGGATAAATAACATAATGAAAATCTGGACCCACAAATAAAGAAATGTTCTTTTCATTTAAATTATTTAGGTTAGCCCGAGGGATTTTACCTCTAATTGCAATACAATTATTATAAGTTGGTTGAATTTGATTATTAGAAATTAAGGATTTTCCTTTAGAAAAAATACCATCAGAAATAATTAGATCGTCACAAATAAAATTTTGATTGTTATTAAAAGTTAAATTTATTTGATCATTTTTTTTTTCAATTTTCTCAATGCTATGTTCATATTTTAAAGCCTGGTCATCTAATCTATTTTTTAAAAATTCAACTAATATAGATCTTTTCATTGTGGTGTATTTACAATCTTCAGAATTGTATTCAGAAATATTTAAATCAGATATTTTTTTTTGATTTTTAATCTCATAAAAATCAATTTTTTCAGGATTAAACTTTTCCCTCTTTTCTATTTCATTAAATCCGATTTTATTTAAAAGCTTGATACTATTGGTTGAAAGTTGAATTCCATACCCCTCTTCTAACTCTATTGAGTGGTTTTTTTCAAATATTGTAACTTGATAATTTGGATTTTCCTTTAATAAATTAGCAATAAATAAACCTGAAATTCCTGCTCCTATAATTCCAATTTTTTTCATTTATTACTTTCTAGGTATCTAACAATTTTTTTTGTAAAAGTTGGTAATGTGTAGTTTTTTAACTTCTTAGGATCGATCCAATGGGAAGTTGGCAATGAACCTACTTTATTTTTATGTTCAATTTTTATATTCATATTCATATTTGACATCTTGAAATTAACTATATCTGTTGAACTTGTAGGCTTTGATAATTCTTGCATGGGAAAAATACTAAAATTTTTCAAAAAATTAAATTTAGTATTTTTAATCAAAAGATATTTATTTTTATCTTTATAAACTTTTAATAAATAATATTTATTGTTATTCTTTTTTTTGATTTTAGTAAGTAGGAAATCTTTTTTTTTTAAAGCAATACACTTATTTGAAATTGGACATTGTTCACAATGTGGATTATTTGGTTTGCAGATTAAAGCTCCTAGTTCCATTAAGGCTTGAGCATAATCACTTGCCCTATTTGAATACCCAAAGATTTTTTTTTTCTTGATTAGGTTTTCTTTATTAATTTCATTTTCTTTTTTTAAGTATAAGTATCGTTTAAGAACTCTTTCAATATTTCCATCTAAAGGAATAATGCGTTTATTGAAAGCTATAGCTGATATTGCACTCGCAGTGTAATCACCAATACCTGGAAGAGATTTTAAGTCTAAATACTTTCTTGGAAGTTTTTTATCAAAATGTTTAACTACTATTTGTGCAGTTTTTTTCAAATTTCTAACTCTAGAATAGTAGCCAAGCCCCTCCCAAAGTTTAATTAGTTTATGATTATCAAAATTTGCTAAAGCCTCTAAGTCAGGAATATTTTTTATAAATCTATTAAAGAAAGGGATAACTGTTGCAACCTGAGTTTGTTGCAACATAAACTCGCTAACTAACGTGTAATATTGCTTTTTTTTTTGAGATAAATTTTTTCTCCAAGGTAAAACTCGCTTATTAATGTCATACCAATTAAGAATTTTATTTGCTATTATTTGATCTTTCATATGCAATTTAAAAATAATACTAAGCAGAGAAATGTCTCCATTCAAGGCTTAAGATCTTTTAAAGACACTTTGCCGAAGAATGTAAAAAGAATTATTAATAAAAAAGGTCACATTTATTCAGAAACCCTGAACAATTGGAAATACCTTGTAGGTGATGAGTTGTTCAAGTGTTGTTATCCAAAAACATTTAAAAGTTCAAATAAATTTGGTGTTAGTACATTAGTAATAATGGTCAAAAGAGGTCACGAAGTTGATATGGAATATTCTAAAAAGGAAATCTTAAATAAAATGAATACTTATTTTGGTTACTCAGTTGTTGAAAAACTCAAATTTATTAGTTTTGATGATGAACAAAAAGATTCTCCAAAGATTGAAATTCACGAAAAAAATGTGACAATTAACAGATATAAAGATAAAATTAGTAGTGTTAAAAACGAAAAAATAAAAAAGTCTTTATTAGAATTAACTAAATTGTTTAGAGAAAAATGAAAAAAATCTTATTAATTTCAATATTTATACTTATCAGTGCTTTGAGTGCACAGGCTAATGAAATAAAAAGAATTTTTGTAGGCAATGAGAGTGCAAAAATATCTATCATTGCTTTTGAATCTTTGACCTGTAGTTACTGCGCGAAGTTTCATCAAGATGTCTATCCTTTATTAAAAAAAGAATATCTAGATACAGGTTTGGCAAAAATTGAATTTAGACACTTCCCGCTAGATATTGCTGCTTTTAATGCCTCAAAAGTTGCTCAATGTACAAATGATGGAAACTTGGAGATACTAGAAAGTTTATATGCCAACCAACAAAAATGGGTAAAAGGAAGTTCAATCGAGGAAGCAAATATCAATCTTCAAAAATTTTTATCAAAAGAGGGTTTCAATATTGATTTTGAAAGCTGTATAAACAACAAACAAATTGAAGATTTTGTATTAAATGACCGAATCGATGGAGCTAAAAATTTCAAAGTTAATGCTACCCCTACGATAATAATTAATAACAAAAAGTTTGAAAAAACCCTTAATTATAAAAATTTAAAAAAAGCTCTTGAAAAACTGATATAAGTTAATGCATGGAGTTTAAAAAAATCCAATTAAATGGATTTAAATCTTTTGCAGAAAAAGCTGATTTTTTAATCGAAGATGGCTTAACTGGTATTGTTGGACCTAACGGTTGTGGAAAATCTAATATTGTTGAATCTTTAAGATGGGCCATGGGTGAAACATCTGCAAAGAGTATGCGTGGATCTGGAATGGAAGATGTAATTTTTTCTGGTACCTCAAATAAAGCCTCAAAGAATATTGCTGAAGTTACAATAGAAGTTGAAAATAAAGATAAAGAAGGTCCTGTTCAATATCGAGATCATGATCAAATTCAAATTAAAAGAAAAATAGAAAAAGACAAAGGTTCAAAATTTTATATTAATGGCAAAGAAGTTCGAGCAAGGGATGTTCAAATGTTTTTTGCCGATCTATCTACTGGTGCACATTCTCCATCAATGATTAGTCAAGGAAGAATTGGAGCTTTAGTCACTGCCAAACCTACTGATCGAAGAGCAATTTTGGAGGAAGCTGCAGGTATTTCTGGACTACATGTAAGAAGGCACGAAGCTGAATTAAGACTTGGTGCTGCAGAAAATAATCTTAAAAGAGCTGATGAGCTAAGAAGACAACAAGAAAAACAATTAGCAAATCTTCAAAAACAGGCCGAGGAAGCCACAAAATACAAACTTATATCTGAAGAAATAAAAAAAATAGAAGCTGGTTTATATTATTTAAAATTGATTGAGATCGATAAAGAAATAAGGATAGAAAATGAAATAAACAACGAAGCTGAAGGGGAAGTTGAAGGCTTCAACACTAAAATATCGGAATTAGAAAATCTAATAAAGCTTTCAACAGATAAAGTTTCACCACTTAGAGAAAAAAATATCGAAAATTTATCTAGAATTCAAAGACTTAATCTTGAACTTCAAAACTTAGATGAAGAGAATACAAGAACTCAAGATGAAATCGAAAACATTAAAAAATCAATTCAAACTCTTGATGAAGATATCGCTAGAGAAAAAGGAATAATTATTGACGCCAATTCTAATGAAAAACGACTAAAAGAGGAAAAATCAGATTTAATAGAAACAGATTCTAAATATTTTGAAACAGAAAAACTTTCTAATGAGGAACTAGAGATAGCAAAAGACAAATTAAAAGATGAACAAAAAGCTGTTGATGATGTTGTAAAGAGCTTTGCTGACCAAGCAATCAACATTAGCTTGGGCCCAATCAAAAATGTCCAAAATTCAATACTAAGAGTTAAAGAATTAATTGATAGTAATGAAATCAATCAGGCAGTAACTTTGCTAGATAGATGTAACATGGAGCTTAATAATTTTTTGAGTGATTTAAAAGATGACAAGCCTAGAAATGAATTATTAAGTGTAAATGAAAAATCTCAAAATATAAAATTGCTGCAAGAAAAATATGCGGATGCTTATAGTAAAAATCAGTCTATCAAAAATGAGTCTATAAAAAGAAATGAGAGAATTAAAACTATTGAGACTGAAATTGAAAGTTGGAAAAATTTATTATCAAATTCAGAAAAAATGGTTTCAGAACTTACTGAAAGAAAAAGTAAATTATCATCACAATTGAATGATTTAGAAAATCAACCAAGGGTACAAGCAGAGCGTAAAGGTCAAATTTCAGAAAATTTAAGAATCTCTGACAAGGAAAAAATTGATAACGAGATAATAATTGATGAAACTGACAAAAAAATTGAAACTCTAAGAAATGAATTAAATGAGATTCAAGAACAATCAATACAGATCAGGGAAAGAAAAGCTAGTTCTGGGGCAACTATTGACGGTCTTCAAAAAAGAAAAAGTGATTTATTAGACCGTATTAGTTCAGAGCTAAACCTTAATGAAGAGAATGTTTTAGAGAATTCAAATTTAAACGGTGTTGATGAGCTTCCTAACGCAGTTGATCAAGAAGATGCTTTGGATAAAAAGAAACAAGAAAGAGAAAGATTTGGTTCTGTAAACTTAAAAGCAGACGAAGAAACTAGTAAATACGAGGAAGAGATTAAAAAGATGGAACAAGATCGTGCAGATTTAGTAACAGCTATTATGAAGTTAAAAGACAGTATTAATGAGTTAAATCAAAAAGGACGTGAAAGATTAATAGAGGCTTTTGAGAAAGTTAATCGAAAGTTTAATGAAGTCTATACCAAACTTTTTAATGGTGGAAATGCAAAACTAGAATTGGTGGACTCTGATGATCCGTTGGAAGCAGGATTAGAAATGCTGGTTAGCCCTCCTGGAAAAAGATTACAGTCTATTACTTTATTATCTGGAGGAGAACAGGCCCTTACAGCTCTATCATTGATCTTTGCGGTATTTTTAACTAATCCATCTCCAATTTGTGTGCTGGATGAAGTTGACGCTCCATTAGATGACGCGAACGTGACAAGATTTTGCAGTCTGCTGGAAGAATTAACTAAAATAACGAATACTAGATTTATTATTGTAACTCATCATGCTTTAACCATGTCCAAAATGAATAGATTATACGGGGTAACTATGCCTCAAAAGGGTATAAGTCAGTTAGTTGCGGTTGATTTACAAAAAGCAGAGAGTATGGTTGCCTAAACTCAACAATGCCAAAAGATCCGCTCAAAACTCGCCTAGAGATTGCAAAAAACAAGCTTTCTAAGAAAAATCTTTTTGATAAAAAAAGCAACCCCTCACCTATTGGAACAGCTTTTAAATTAAGCACTGAACTGGTTGCTGCAGTTGCTGTAGGGACAATTATTGGGTTTATTTTTGACAAGACCTTTGGTACTAAACCCTGGTTTATATTAATATTTTTTTTTGTGGGAGTAGTTGCCGGAATAACTAACGTAATTAGATCTGCAAAAAATATGCAAAAATAAATACTTATGGCAGCAAACCCTATGTCTCAATTCGATGTTTATCGAATTGGACCTGAAATAAAAGTTGGAGCGTTTGATATATCATTTACAAACGCCAGTTTATTCATGATTATTAGTACAGTTTCGATTTTACTAGTGTTTAACTTGGGCTCAAAAAGAAATTCAGTATTACCAAATAAAATGCAATTACTTGCGGAACTTAGTTATACGTTTGTTGCAAAAATGATAAGCGATACAGCAGGATCTAAAGCAAAACCTTACTTTGCCTTTATATTTTCGTTATTCATGTTTGTTTTATTTTGCAACATGTTTGGTATGATCCCTTATACATTTACTGTAACTAGTCATATCATCGTTACATTTATTTTAGCAGCATTTATTTTTATTGGAGTGACTGTCATTGGCTTTATTAAGCATGGATTTGGTTACCTAAAATTATTTGTACCCAGCGGGGTACCAGCTGTACTACTTCCCTTGATAGTGGTAATAGAAATTATATCTTACTTAAGTAGACCAATTAGTTTATCAGTTCGATTATTTGCGAACATGATGGCTGGTCACACAATGATGAAAGTTTTCGGGGGCTTTGTGATAAGTCTCGGATTAGTTGGTGGATGGCTTCCACTGAGTTTTTCGGTTGCATTAACAGGTTTAGAGATCTTAGTTGCTTTTCTTCAAGCTTATGTTTTTGCAATCTTAACCTGCATCTATTTAAATGATGCATTAAATTTACACCATTAATTAACCAAGGAGGAAATAATGGAATTAGAAGCAGCAAAAATGATCGGAGCTGGTTTAGCAGCAATTGCTTTAGCAGGTGCCGGCGTAGGTATCGGAATAATTTTTGGAAATTATTTGTCTGGAGCGATGAGAAATCCATCTGCAGCACAAAAACAGTTTCCTAATTTGCTTTTAGGTTTCGCTCTTGCGGAAGCTACAGGATTATTTGGATTAGTAGTTGCATTGATCATTTTATTTGCGTTTTAAATTAATGATTAAAAAAATATTTTTTCAGTCGATATTTTTTAGCTTCTTATTTTTTAAAGAAGCTTTTGCAGCTGAAAGCGGAGGTATGCCTCAATTAAATCCTGAGTTTTGGATTTCTCAAATTTTTTGGTTAGTACTTACTTTTGGAATTATGTATGTTGTTTTATCAAAATTCATACTACCAAAAATTAGTAATAATTTAGAGTCTAGGAAATCTCAAATTTTAGAAAACATTGAGGCCGCAGAAAAACAAAGAGAAGATAGCGAGGCTAAGCTTAAAGAATATGATGAAATTATATTAAAAAGCAAAATGGAAGCTAAAACTATATTCAATCAAACAAGAGAAAAGACCTTAAAAGATATAGGGGCAAAAAAAGAAGTTTTAGATCAGCAAATTGATGATGAGATCAATAAAGCTGAAAAAGAAATAGAAGTTCTAAGAGTTAGCGCCCCTGATAAAATAAACAAAATAGCAATTGAGACCTCATCAGAACTTTTAGAAAAACTTATTGGTTCAGGAGTAAACAGTAGCAGTATATCTGCAATTGTTGATGATCTATCAAGAAGAAATGGGGATAAATACTATGGTAATTGATGCAACATTTTGGGTAGCAGTATCATTTGTAATATTTTTTGGTGCTTTAATTTATTTAAAAATTCCTCAAAAAATTTCTCAAATATTAGATAAAATGATTTCTGATATTAAAAATGAAATCGATGAAAGTGAAAAATTAAGAACTGAAGCAAAAAATTTGTTAGATAATGCACAAAAAAAGTTAGATACAGCTCAAACTGTTAGCAATGAAATTTTAGATGAAGCAAAAAAAGACTCGGATAAATTGGTGATAGAATTGAACGATAAATTCCACAAATCTTCTGAGATCAAAAAAAACCTTGCTGAAAATAAAATAAGTCAAATGAAAGAAGCAGCTATTAAAGAGATTAAAGATGCTTCAATTAAAATAGCAGTCGACTCTGTTAAAAAAATTATATCTACATCAGTAGATAAATCAAAACTCGATGCTGTATTTCAAAAAAATTTAGATGAGACTAAAGAGCAGCTAAAAAAAATTAGCTCATAATAAACTTACAATTTCCCAAAAAAACTATAAATTATTGATATGAATTCTATAGTGATTGGATCTGGATTTGGCGGCATTGCTGCAGCTTTGCGCCTAAAGGCAAAAGGACATGAGGTTAAATTAATTGAAAAACATCCTGACCTAGGAGGGAGAGCCAGGGTATTTAAAAAAAATGGTTTTACATTTGATGGTGGGCCAACAGTTATTACAGCGCCATACTTGATTAATGAGTTATTTGAATTGTTTAAAAAAGATCCTAAACATTACATTGAATTATCTCCACTTAAAATTTGGTATCAATTTATTTTTGAAGATAAAACTAAATTTAATTATTCTGGAGATGAAGCCAGTATGATTAAACAAATAGAAAATATAAACAAAGATGATGTTAAAGGATATCAAAAACTAGTAGCCTTTACTAAAAAGATATTTGATAAAGGTTTTACAGAATTGGCAGATGTCCCTTTCGATAAACCTTTTGTAATGATGCAGCAACTTCCTGCACTGTTGAAACTTAAAAGTTATAAATCAGTTTACTCATTAGTATCCACATTCATAAAAAATGAGAAATTAAGAAGAATGCTCAGTATGCATCCTCTCTTAGTCGGAGGTAATCCATTTACTACAACCTCAATTTATGGGTTAATACTCTACTTGGAGAAAAAATGGGGAATACATTATTCTATGGGGGGTACAGGAAATATTATTAAAGGACTTGAGAAACTCATGCAGGAAGAAGGAATTGATATAATCAAAAATAGTGAGGTGACAGAAATCGTTTCAAAAAGTAATAAAATTACTGGGGTCAAATTAAATGACAAAGATATAATTGAAGCTGAAAACGTTATTTGTAACGCAGATCCACCTGCTTTTTATGAAAAAATGCAAAAAAAAAATGGCCAAAGTTCTTTTATTTTTAATTGGAAAAAGAAAAGAATGGAATATTCGATGGGTCTTTTTGTTTACTATTTTGGAACTAAAAAGGTTTATGAAAATGTTGAGCATCATACAATTAAGTTTGGAAATAAATACAAAGAACATCTAGAAGACATTTTTAATAATAAGAAATTAAATAACGATATTAGCTATTACCTCCACAGACCCTCTGCAACTGACAAATCAATGGCACCGGAGGGAAATGACTGTTTTTATGTTCTAGTACCAGTTCCAAATAATCAATCTAAAATCGATTGGCAAACTGAAGGTGAAAACATGAAAAATTTAGTAATTGATAAAATGGAAAAAGATTTAATGCCAAATCTTAGAGAAAATATTGTGGCTGACTTTTATTTAACGCCAGATTATTTCGAAAAAGAGTTAAACACAAAATTTGGATCTGGATTTTCAATTCAGCCTAAATTCACTCAATCTGCATATTTTAGATTTCACAATAAATCTGAAATTTATGACGGACTTTATTTTGTTGGAGCTGGAACACACCCAGGAGCTGGGGTACCCGGGGTTTTATCCTCAGCAAAAGTCTTGGATAAACTTCTCTAATGTCTGCTAAAAATTATCTAGCAAAATATGCAAAATCTTTTAACTGGGCTGGTTTTTTTTTACCAAAAAATACTTACAAAAAATGTTCAGCCCTTTACGATTTTTGTAGAGTAGCTGATAATATTGCAGATGATGAAAATACTATTACAGTTAAAAAAGAGAAATTTGAAAAATTTAAAGATAATTTTGAAAATAAAAATTTCAACGATCCAATAATTAAAAATATTTGGGATTTAATTTCTGAATATAATATTTCAATTAGAATTATTCATGATTTATTTGACGGTATCAATTCAGATATCAAAGAACAAGTAAAGTTAACTACGGAAAAAGAATTATTAATTTATTCTTATCGAGTAGCAGGTACCGTAGGACTAATGATGGCCAAAATACTAAAGGTAAATAAAAAAAATTCTTTAAAATCTGCAATTGATCTTGGTATCGCTATGCAATTAACAAATATTTCAAGAGATGTAATTGAAGATTTTAATAATAACAGGATCTACATTGATCAGAATTTCGAAAATATAAAATCTACAATTGAATTATCAGAAAAATTTTATGAAAATTCTTTTAACTCAATTAAAGAAATACCCTTAAGTTTTAGATTTTCTATTTTAGTTGCAAGAAGAGTTTATAGAAAAATTGGTTATAAAATTTTAAATAAAAAAAACTTGGAAAATTATAAAAAATCAGGAAAAATTTATGTCAATAATGTAGAAAAAATAATTGAGACATTACTTGCAATAATTGATTTACTTAAACTTGTATTAACCAATAATAATGATGATAATATTGACCATGATCATTATTTAATTAATGAAGAAATTAAATTAGATGAGAGAATTTGACTATGTAATTATTGGAGGTGGTTGCGCTGGGTTATCTTTGGCATATGAATTAGAAATTCATGAAAAATTCAAAAATAAAACATTAGCAATTATTGAACCTAGACACGATTATATTAGAGATAAAACCTGGTCTTTTTGGAAAGTTGCAGCTCATAATTTTGAAGATTGTGTAAAGCACAGCTGGAGTAATTTTTCTATCAATATACCTAATCAAACTAAATACATAGAATGTGATAACTTTCCTTATCAATCTATTGATAGTGGCCTATTTTACCAAAAGATAATCAACACCTTAAAAAAAAATACTAATATTCATTTTTTTAAGAATATAAATGAAATCAGTACTGAAAATTCATTTGTGTTCAACAGTGTCTGTGACGTTTCTGATAGTAAAAATGACTTATGGCAACATTTTTCAGGTATTGAGATTGAAACAAGTAAAGATGTTTTTGATGATAAAATATTTAACTTAATGGATTTTGATTGTGATCAAAGAGATAGTGTACACTTTTTTTATACCTTGCCCTTTTCAAAAAAAAAGGCACTTGTAGAGACAACTTGGGTCTCCAATCTAAATCATCCATCAAACCAAGATTATTCAACTCAGCTAGAAGATTATATTAAAAATAAATTAAAAATAAAAAATTATGAGATTAAATTTAAAGAAACTGGTGCAATCCCACTATTCCATCCCAAAAATATAAAAAAAATAAATCAAATGGAAATTGGTACTGCAGGAGGTATGACTAGATTAAGTACCGGATATACCTTTATGAATATTCAAGACCAAAGCAAATATATTAGAGAAAATTTTGAGAGTATCGAAAAAGTAGATAATTTTACTATAAATTCAAAATATAAGTTCTTAGATAATATATTTTTAAAAGTATTAAAAAAAAATTCAGGCAAAATGCCAGAGATATTCTTTAAAATGTTTAATTGTTCTCCAAGCACAGTTATCAATTTTTTATCAAATAAAAGTAATATCTATGAGGACTTCTCTATTATTTTAAAGATGCCAAAACTGGTTTTTTTGAGAGAATTGTTCTGAAATGAACTCTCAAATAAAAAAAATAAATCTAAATCACTCTTTTATATTTTTTTTATTTTGTAATGTATTTTCAGTATTAGTCTTTAAATTTACAAATTTAAATATATCAACCTTATTTTGTTTTCTACTTATATTAACCATAGGTGTTTCTCACGGTGCCTTAGATCATTTAAAAGGTAAAAAACTTCTTACAATTTTAAATATTAAAAAATTTTATATTTTTTATTTAATTTATATATTATTGGCTCTCTCAGTGATATTGGTATGGACAATTGTGCCAGCTATTACTTTAATAGTTTTTTTGGCTGTTGCTTCGTTTCATTTTGGTAAAGAAGATACGCAATTTTTAATTAACAAAAACTCAAACTTAATTTCAATACTTTATTTTTTTAGAGGCATATTGATTATTATTACACCTTTGTACTTCAATTTTGATGAGACAGTGACAATATTTAAAATGTTACTAATCAATAGTGAGCAATTTTACTCAAGTTTAGGTTTTATTGAAAAGTATAAAATAATTGAAATAGCTATTGGTTTAAGTGCGCTATCAAGTATCATTTTATTTTTAAGAGAATTTAATATTGAAAAATTTGCAATTTTTTTAGATTTTTTCTCAATTATAATTTTAAATTATTACTTGTCACCTCTAGTTGCATTTACTATTTACTTTTGTTTTTTACATTCCATTAGGCACACTATTTCACTTGCTATAGAAATGGATAGTTCCAATCTAAAAAATGGTTTAAAATTATTTGCTCAAAAAGCTTTTCCATTAACAGTTTTGACTGCCATTTTCTCTGTGCTGGGTCTTTATTTCCTTTATAATGTCTATGAATTAAATAGTGCAATATTAAAAATAATTTTTATAGGTTTGGCGTCTTTAACCTTTCCACATATATTGCTGGAATATTTTTTAGAAAAAAATGAAAAATAAAGAATTAAAAATCTTGTTGTCTGCACCACGTGGATTTTGTGCAGGTGTTGAAAGGGCAATTGAAATTGTTGAAAAATCAATTCAAAAATTTGGTGCTCCAGTTTATGTTCGACATGAAATTGTTCATAACAAACATGTTGTTGATGATCTAAAAAATAAAGGGGCTATATTTGTTGAAGAGCTTGAGGAAATAAAGGACAAAACTAGACCCGTTATTTTTTCTGCTCATGGTGTACCAAAAAAAATACCAGAAGATGCTAAAAACTATAAAATGACTTATGTTGATGCAACATGTCCTTTGGTTTCAAAAGTTCACAGAGAAGCGGAAAATCTTAATAAAGCAGGATATCAAATTATTTTAATTGGACACAAAAACCATCCAGAAGTAATTGGAACTATGGGACAACTCCCAGATGGTGCGGTTAGACTAGTACAGAATGAAGATGAGGCTCAAAATTACCATGCTGAAAAAAATGATAAAATTGCTTATATAACTCAGACAACATTATCGGTAGATGACACCAAGGAAATAATAAAAATCCTAAAAAATAAATATCCATCAATGAAAGAACCGATGAAGGAAGATATTTGTTATGCCACAACCAATAGGCAGGCTGCAGTTAAGAATATAGCAAAACAATGTGATATGTTTTTTGTAATTGGAAGTAGAAATTCTTCAAACTCAGTAAGACTGGTAGAAGTTGCAAAAAAATCTGGATGTGAAAATGCACACTTAATTCATTCGGAAAGTGAAATTCCATATAATGAAATAGAAAAATTTAATACTATAGGTATTTCATCAGGTGCGTCAGCTCCAGAAGTTTTAGTTGAAAACTTTATAAATGCTTTGAAAAATAAATTCACTATTAAAATAAATGAAGTTGAAATAATAAAAGAAAACGTAGTTTTTAAAGTTCCTAATAAATTAAATTAAATGGCTGTTTATACAAAAATTGATAAAAGTGACATTAAACTAATAAATACTAATTTTAAAATTGAAAAAATTATTAGCTTTCAAGGGATTAAGCAAGGAATTGAAAATACCAATTATTTATTAAAATCAAAAGATAAAAAATTTATCTTAACAATTTTTGAAAAAAGAGTTTCAAACAAAGAAATCCCTTTTTTTATGAAACTAATGGATAAATTAAATAGTTCTAAAATAAATTGTCCTAAACCTTTAAGAACTAAAAGTGATAGTTATCTAATAAAATTAAAAAAAAAGACTGCCTGTATCGTATCTTTTTTAGAGGGAAAAGATAAAAAAAAACTCAATATCAAAGATTGTTACACTATTGGCAAAACTACCGCGCAAATGCATTTGGTTACTGAAAAACTAAAACTTTATCGAAAAAATTCAATGGGTATTAAAAATCTTAACTCTTTATTAAAAAGTATTAAGTTTAAAGATAATAAATTCTCAAAAATAGATCTTTTTTTGAAAAATAATTTAAAGGATATTAATAAATATTGGCCAAAAAAGTTACCAAATGGAATTATTCATGGAGATCTATTTATTGATAATATCTTTTTTAAAAAAAATAAACTCTCAGGAATTATAGATTTTTACTTTGCTGGCAACGATTATTTTATGTATGAAATTGCAATTTGTATTAATGCTCTATGTTTTGACCTAAAGGGTAAAAAATTTTCAATGAATAAACAAAAAATTAAAAGTTTAATTAAAGGTTATGAGAGTATTAAGAAAATTTCCTCTAGAGAAAAAAATGCTATTAATGTCCTATGTAGAGGGGCAGCTTTGCGTTACTTATTAACTAGACTTTATGATTATTCTAACACTCCTAAAACAGCTTTAATAAAGATAAAAAATCCTAACGAGTATTATCAAAAACTACTTACTCATAATAGCTTAAATTCTTATAAAGATTATTTACCCAGATGATAAAAATTTATACAGATGGTTCCTGCCTGTCGAATCCAGGAAATGGTGGATGGGCTGCAATAATCAATATGAATGGAGAAATTAAAAAAATTAGTGGAAATGAAAAAAATACGACAAATAACAGAATGGAACTTATGGCTCCAATTAATGCCTTGAAAAATATAAACTCAAAAGATCCAATAGAGATATTTACAGATTCAAAATATGTAAAAAGTGGAATTACTGAGTGGATTAATACTTGGGTATTAAATAACTGGAAAACATCAAAAAAAGAGAATGTTAAAAACAAAGATTTATGGCTTGAATTATATAAATTAAACCAAACCTTAAACATTAAATGGAATTGGGTTAAAGCACATGCCGGAGATCCTCTAAATGAAGAAGTGGATATGATGGCTAAAAAAGCAGCTAATTTAAATTGAATCTAAAAAATTCTCTGCAGCTGACATCTCACAGGTCGCTGTATCTTCTTCAGCTTTTATCTTAGTTGCGATATTATTTTCAACCAGCATAGTATATCTTGCTGATCGCGTTCCTTGACCTCTGTCAAATCTGTCAATATCTGCGCCAATTGATTTAGTAAATTCACAGTATGGATCTGCTGCCATAAAAATCTTGTCCTCTACCTTTTGGCTGTCACCCCAAGCTTTCATTACATTAGGATCATTTACTGAAACACAAATAATTTTTGTAATCCCCTTTTTTTTGGCAACTTCAAAATTGTTAACATAACCTGGTAAATGTTTAGCAGAACAAACTTTCGTAAAAGCTCCAGGAACCCCTATAACTATAGTTTTATTGTTGTCAAATAACTCCGAAGTAGATATTTTTTTTGGTGCACCAGTTTCGTCTAAATGGTAAAATTCTGAATTTGGAATTTTATCCCCCTCTTTAATTTTCATTTAATTTTTCCTAAAATATATTGTTTAATTTCTTTGAGATTATTTTCAATTATACCATAATTTTCTTTCTCATCCAAAATAAACTTTAATTCATCTGGTAAATCAGATTTTAAGTTTATAGCTTTTAAAATTGCATCTGGAAATTTACATGGGTGTGCAGTTGCAAGAACAATATTGTTTCCTTTTAAATCATGCTTGTCAAAAGCTCCATATCCTATAGCTGTATGTGGATCTAAAACCATATTAAATTTTTCATAGATATTTTTTATCACATCAAGCGTTTCCTGCTCACTTATTCTTGCAGATAAAAAATCTTGATTAATTTTTTTTAATTTCTCAACATCAATTGTATATTTGCCATTCTGTTTGATATTTTTCATATCATCTAAAGTTTGCGAACTATCATGATTATTTAAATCATAAATTAATCTCTCAAAATTACTTGCAATTTGAATGTCCATACTTGGAGAAATTGTTTCAGAGACATGTTCGGCTTCATATTTGCCTTTAGATATAGCTCTATGTAAAATATCGTTTTGATTTGTAGCTACTATTAATTTATTAATTGGAAGACCCAACTTCTTCGCCAAATAACCTGCATATACATCTCCAAAATTTCCAGTTGGTACTGAAAAATTTATTGGCTGATTGTCATCCTCGGCTAAAAAATAACTATAGAAATAATATACACTCTGCGCAATAATTCTGGCCCAATTAATTGAATTAACACCTGAC
>OBOZ01000006.1_pt1 | contig 31213 bp, 26 predicted proteins | sample 1494301 | NCBI WGS metagenome assembly OBOZ01 (sample SAMEA3275628, study PRJEB22092) | marine metagenome | biome: Marine Biome; feature: Surface Water; material: Sea Water | collected 2014-06-23T09:30:00+00 | depth 2 m
GAAGAAGTTAAAATAGATGACAATTTTGCAAAAAATCTAGGCGCAAAAGATTTAAAAGATCTTAAAAACTTAATTTCTAGACAAATAAATGATGAGTTTAAAAACTCATTGGATCAATTGTCAAAAAATCAAATTTTAAAAGAAATTGAAAAAATTAAAGTAGAAGAAGTCCCTGAAAATTTAATTGAAGAAGAAGTTAAAATACTTTCTCAAGGAATGCCTGAAGAAGAAGCAAAGAAAAATAAAAAAAGTTTTCAAGAAAAAGCTAAGACAAGAATAAAAACAGGTTTAATTTTAAATGAATTTGGTGAGAAAAACCAAATTAAAGTTAGCGAGGTAGAAATTCAAAATGAGGTTCAGAAACAGCTGAGAATGATGCCAGGACAAGAAAAAATGGTAATGGACTTTTATCAAAAAAATCCTTCTGCGGTCGCTAGTTTAAGGGGAACAGTATATGAGGAAAAAATTTTAAATTTGATTAAAGAAAAAGGCAAAGCTAATAAAAAAGAAATATCAAAATCTGAAGCAGAGAAAATATTAAAAGAAGCTCATCAACATGACCATGACCACAACCACAATCATGATCACGATCATGGTGATGAAAAAAAAGACACAAAGAAAAAAACTGATGTAAAAACTGCTAAAGAAAAAAAATCTTCAACAAAAACAGTAAAATCAAAGCCAGCACCAAAAAAAGCAAAAAAAGTTAGCAAAAAGTAATCTCAAGTTGTATAAAAGAAGTCGAATCAATTTATGACAACAAATTTATCTGAACATATGAGTAACCTAGTGCCTATGGTGGTGGAGCAATCTAGCAAAGGTGAAAGAGCTTATGATATTTACTCACGATTATTAAAAGAAAGAATAATTTTTTTAACCGGTCAGATTAATGATAATGTGGCTTCACTTGTTACAGCTCAGTTATTATTTTTAGAAGCAGAGGATCCTAAAAAAGAAATTTATTTATATGTCAATAGCCCTGGTGGATTAGTAACTGCTGGACTTGGTATTTATGATACTATGCAATATGTAAAACCTGATATCTCAACTTTATGTATTGGACAAGCTGCATCGATGGGGTCATTTTTATTGGCAGCTGGAACTAAAGGAAAAAGATTTTCATTACCAAATTCAAGGATAATGGTTCACCAACCATCTGCTGGTTTTCAAGGTCAAGCAACTGATATAGAGATTCATGCAAATGAAGTTTTATCATTGAAAAAAAGATTAAATGAAATTTATTCAAAACATACAGGCAAGAGCGTTGATGAAGTGAAATCTGCGCTTGAAAGAGACAATTTCATGACTGCTGATGTTGCAAAGTCATTTGGTCTTATTGACGAAGTTGTAGAAAAAAGATCTTAATACACCATATATTGATTTAGAATATTCCAAACTTGATTAGTAGGAGTCTTCTATAATAAAGTATTACAATTGATTCGTTTAAAAATTTATGACTACAAATAATAAAAATATTCTTTACTGTTCTTTCTGCGGAAAGAGTCAACATGAAGTAAGAAAATTGATTGCTGGCCCAACAGTATTCATTTGTGATGAGTGCGTTGAGCTATGTATGGATATTATTAAAGAAGAAAGTAAAGACACTTTTGTTAAACATCAAGATGGTCTTCCTTCTCCAAAAGAAATTTGTACAGTTTTAGATGATTATGTAATTGGACAAGCTCATGCAAAAAAAGTTTTGTCGGTTGCGGTTCACAATCATTACAAAAGATTAAATTATGAGAGCAAAACAAGTAAAAACGTTGAGCTTTCTAAATCCAATATACTTTTAGTTGGTCCTACAGGCTGTGGTAAAACTTTATTAGCACAAACTTTGGCAAGAATTTTAGATGTTCCGTTTACGATGGCTGATGCAACCACATTAACTGAAGCAGGGTATGTTGGTGAGGATGTAGAAAATATTATTTTAAAATTATTACAAGCCTCAGATTACAATGTAGAAAAAGCCCAAAGAGGAATCGTATATATCGACGAAGTTGACAAAATAAGTAGAAAATCTGAAAATCCATCGATAACAAGAGATGTCTCAGGTGAAGGTGTGCAACAAGCTTTACTAAAAATTATGGAAGGTACTGTTGCTAGCGTACCTCCTCAGGGTGGAAGAAAACATCCACAACAAGAATTTTTACAAGTTGATACAACAAATATATTATTTATTTGTGGAGGTGCCTTTGCTGGATTAGATAAAATAATTTCTCAAAGAGACAAAGGAACCTCAATTGGATTTGGTGCTGATGTAAAAAATACTCAAGATAAGAAAACAGGTGAGTGGATGAAAGGACTTGAGCCTGAGGATCTATTAAAATTTGGATTGATCCCTGAATTCATTGGCAGACTACCCATGATTGCTACACTTGAAGATCTAGATGAAAAATCTTTAATAAAAATATTACAAGAACCAAAAAATTCTTTAACAAAACAATATCAAGAATTATTTAAATTAGATGGAGCTAAATTAATATTTAAAGAAAATGCTCTAAAAGAAATAGCTCAAAAAGCTATAAAGAAAAAAACTGGCGCAAGAGGATTAAGATCGATCTTGGAAAATATTTTGTTAAAAACAATGTACGACTTACCAAGTCGAGAAGATATTGATGAAGTAATTGTTGATGCAAGTGCAGCAAAAGGTCAATCCCAACCTATTTTGGTTCATTCAAAAGGTGACAATAAATCTAAGTCTAATAAGACTACAGCGGCTTAATATCCTTAATAACTAGCAAAAACCTATTGCAAAATAAATTATAATATCCATATTATCATCATGGATGTTAAAATCTCACTACCGTTACTTCCCTTAAGAGATATCGTAGTCTTTCCAAGTATGGTTATTCCATTATTTGTAGGCAGGGATAAATCAATTTCTGCATTAAATGAAGTAATGAAGAAAGACAAAAAAATCATACTAGTAACTCAAAAAAATTCTGAAATTGATGACCCAAGTAAAACTGATGTTTTTATGTATGGATGTGAAGGAAATATTTTACAACTATTAAAATTACCAGATGGTACTGTTAAGGTCTTAGTAGAAGGAATAAAAAGAGTTAAAATTTTAGATTTTAAAGATAATGAAAAATTTATTACTTGTGACTATACTTATTTTAACGATGTCCTCTCTAAGGATGAAGATCTGTTTCCATTAGCAGCAACCGCTTTAAGAAGACTAGAAAAGTTAACATCTATTAATAAAAAAATTTCTAACGAAACAATAAATACAATTAAGCAACTAAAAGACCCATCTCAAATTGCAGACAATATTGCATCACATATAGCGGCTTCGATTTCTGAAAAACAACAAATTTTTGAAACCAATGATGTTAAAAAAAGGTTAAACGCCATAATTAAAATTATGGAAAATGAAACTAGTATAATTGGTGTTGAGAAAAGAATTAGAGGAAGAGTTAAAACTCAAATGGAAAAAACTCAACGTGAGTATTATTTAAATGAGCAACTGAAAGCAATTCAAAAAGAACTTGGAGAAATTGAAGATGGGAAAGATGAAACTACAAGCATAAACAAAGCAATCACTAAAGCTAAGATGCCTAAAGATGTAGAAAAAAAATGTCTTCAGGAATTAAAAAAATTAAAAAACATGAGTCCTATGTCAGCTGAAGCTACTGTAGTAAGAAATTATTTAGATTGGATGACAGAACTTCCATGGTATAAAAAAAGTGAAGTTGATATTGATTTGGCGAAGGCACAAAATACTTTAGACAAGGACCATTTTGGCTTAGAAAAAATTAAAGAGAGAATAGTTGAGTTCCTTGCAGTTCAAAAAAGAATGGAAAAAATTAAAGGACCAATTTTATGTTTAGTTGGGCCACCAGGTGTTGGTAAAACTTCATTAGGAAAGTCAATTGCTAAAGCAACTAATCGAGAATTCGTGAGAATGTCTGTTGGAGGCATGAGAGATGAAGCTGAAATCAGAGGCCATAGAAGAACCTATATAGGCTCACTACCAGGCAAAATTATTCAGATGATGAAAAAAGCTGGAACAAAAAATCCATTAATTTTATTAGATGAAATTGATAAAATAGGAAATGATTATAGAGGAGATCCTTCATCTGCTTTATTGGAAGCTTTAGATCCTGAACAAAACACAACCTTTAATGACCATTATTTAGAAGTAGATTATGATCTTTCAGATGTAATGTTTGTTACAACTGCAAATACATTAAATATTCTTCCGCCATTATTAGATAGAATGGAAGTCATTAGACTAGCTGGTTATACAGAGGATGAAAAAATAAATATTGCTAATAAATATTTGTTACCTAAACAAATTAAAGATAACGGTGTTAAAGATAAAGAAATGAATTTAAGTGATGACATTATTAAAGAAGTAATAAGAGGTTACACTAAAGAGTCTGGAGTAAGAAATCTAGAAAGAGAAATTTCGAAAATAGCACGAAAAGTCGTTAAGAAAATTGTTGCTGGAGAAGAAAAGGAAGTCAATGTAAATAATAAAAATTTGTCTGACTTTCTTGGAGTTGCAAAATTTAATTTTGGTGAATTAGAGACTGATGATAAAGTTGGTATTGTTGTTGGACTTGCTTGGACAGAGTATGGTGGGGAGATACTTAAAATTGAAACAGTAACTATGCCTGGTAAAGGTAGAATGCAAATTACAGGTAAGCTTGGTGATGTAATGCAAGAGTCAGTTAAAGCTGCAAAATCTTTTGTTAGATCTAAATGTCTTGAATATGGAATTATTCCTCCATTATTTGAGAAGAAAGATTTTCACATTCATGTTCCTGAAGGTGCCACTCCTAAAGATGGTCCATCAGCGGGTGTTGGAATGGTTACGTCAATTGTATCTTCAATTACAAATATCCCAGTAAGAAAAGATTTGGCAATGACTGGAGAAGTTACTTTAACAGGTCAGGTTTTACAAATTGGTGGATTAAAAGAAAAATTATTAGCAGCACATAGAGCCGGAATTAAAGAAGTTTTAATACCAAAAGAAAATGAAAAGGATCTTGTGGATATGCCGAAAAAAATAATGGATGATATTAAAATCACTCCAGTAGAGCATGCAGATCAAGTAATTAAAATAGCTTTAACAAAAGAATTGAAACCCACTGAATGGGTTGAAGTAGACATAACTAAAAAAGACGATAAATCACAAGCTAGTATTCAGTAATAATCAAACTCTTTAAAATGGAATTAATATTAGGCTTTTTGGTATTTATATTTTTAGCTATTTATTTATTAAGACCTATTTCCAAACAAGAGAAAGATAACTTTGAAAATAAGTCAAATTGGAGGGGTGGATTTTAATAATTTACCTCTATTTTATAGTAATTAATAAATCTTGACGTTATTATTGTAGAAGATATAAATCACGATACTTTTGGGTTATGGGCGGTTAGCTCAGTTGGTAGAGCATCTCGTTTACACCGAGGGGGTCATAGGTTCGAGTCCTATACTGCCCACCAAAAGTTAAAGTGGGGGTGTAGCTCAGTTGGTTAGAGCGATCGCCTGTCACGCGATAGGTCGAGGGTTCGAGTCCCTTCACTCCCGCCACTTTTTTTCATAAAATTTCTGCAAATTCATAAAACATTGATATTGTTGGCTTAATTTGGCTACTCCTCATAAACAATTGAAATTGTTATGTTTTTTTTTATTAAAAAATGTGACGTATCAGCGCTTCACGAACAATTAAAAAATGATATATAGACCTCAATGTTATCTGATTTTTTGCAAGATTACCTTTCTATAATAATTTTCTTAGTCCTAGCTTTAGGTTTGAGTTGCGCTTTTGTGGTTGTTAATTTTGTTCTTTCGCCAAAAAAACCTGACCCTGAAAAACTTTCTGCTTATGAGTGTGGATTTGAACCATTTGAAGACTCTAGAATGGAGTTTGATGTAAGATTTTATCTGGTTGCAATTTTATTTATTATTTTTGATTTAGAAATTGCTTTCCTTTTTCCTTGGGCAATCTCTTTAGGCAATATTGGTTTGTTAGGTTTTTCTTCAATGATGATTTTTTTATTCATACTTACAATTGGTTTTATTTATGAGTGGAAAAAAGGTGCTTTAGACTGGGAATAAAATAAGAATATTATGAATAATAAAATAGATCAGGTACCTGATGAATTTAAACAACTTGCTGATGACTTTAGTAAGAATGGATTTATTACAACTTCTCTAGATAATTTAATTAATTGGTCTAGATCAGGATCATTACATTGGATGACATTTGGACTTGCATGCTGTGCAGTTGAAATGATGCAAACAGCTATGCCAAGATATGATTTAGAACGTTTTGGCGCCGCTCCCAGAGGATCCCCTAGACAATCAGACGTTATGATAGTAGCTGGAACTTTAACTAATAAAATGGCTCCAGCTTTAAGAAAAGTTTATGATCAAATGCCTGAACCCAGATATGTTATTTCTATGGGTAGCTGTGCGAATGGAGGTGGATATTATCATTACTCATATTCGGTTGTAAGAGGCTGTGATAGAATTGTACCTGTGGATATTTATGTGCCTGGATGTCCTCCTTCCGCAGAAGCCTTACTGTATGGAATATTGCAACTTCAAAAAAAGATTAGAAACAAAGGTTCAATTACAAGGTAATCATGCAAACGTTAATTGATCTGGAAAAAAAAATTAATTCTGAATTAACAACAAAAATAAATAAAACTGAAATTAAACATAATCAGATTTATATTGAGACTGACAAAGATGATTTAATTGACGTAATTTTATTTTTAAAAACAAATTCAGATACAAAATTTAGGCAACTTATAGATATCACTGTTATTGATTATCCAGAAAATAGTCAAAGATTTGAAATAGTTTATTTGTTCTTAAGTCACGAATTTAATCAACGATTAATTTTAAAATATTCAATTGCAGAAAATGAAATAATACCCTCTGTAACCAGTATTTTTCCTTCGGCTAACTGGATGGAAAGAGAAGTATTTGACATGTATGGTGTATCTTTCAAGGATCATCCAGATTTAAGAAGAATACTAACAGATTATGGATTCGAAGGTCACCCACTTAGAAAAGATTTTCCTTTAACAGGACACACCGAAGTTAGATATAGCGAAGATCAAAAAAAAGTAATTAGCGAACCTGTTAAACTTGAACAAAATTACAGAAATTTTGATTATGAAAGTCCATGGGAAGGTACAAAATATATAAAAGAAGAATTAGATAATAATGACAAAAAAAATTAAAAATTTAAATTTAAATTTTGGTCCTCAACATCCTGCTGCTCATGGAGTATTAAGATTAATTTTAGAGCTTGACGGTGAAGTAGTTGAAAAAGCAGATCCTCATATTGGATTATTACACAGAGGTACTGAAAAATTAATTGAGAATAAGACTTACATGCAGGCTGTTCCATATTTTGATCGATTAGACTATGTCGCTCCAATGAACCAAGAGCATGCTTTTGCTTTAGCAACTGAGAAGGTTCTTAAAATTGATGTCCCAATCAGAGCTCAGTACATAAGAGTAATTTTTTGTGAGATAGGAAGAATTTTAAGTCATATTTTAAATGTTACTACACAAGCTCTTGATGTAGGGGCATTAACTCCATCTTTATGGGGTTTTGAAGAACGGGAAACATTAATGACTTTTTATGAGAGAGCATCAGGTTCTAGACTTCATGCAAATTATTTTAGAGCTGGTGGTGTTCATCAAGATTTACCTCAAGGACTAGAAGAAGATATTGCAAAATTTTGTGAAACATTTCCAAAAATTATTAATGATTTGGAAAGTTTATTAACTGATAATAGAATTTTTAAACAAAGAAATGTGGATATAGGTGTTGTTACAAAAGAGGATGCTTTAGACTATTCTTTCTCTGGCGTTATGATTAGAGGATCTGGAGTTCCATGGGATTTAAGAAAATCTCAACCATATGATTGCTATGAACAATTAGAATTTAAAATACCAGTTGGTAAAAATGGAGATTGCTATGATAGATACTTATGCAGAATAGAAGAAATGAAAGAAAGTGTTTCAATCATAAAACAATGTCTATCAAAAATGGAAAAAGGGCCAATTAAATCATTAGATGGAAAAATAAGTCCACCATCAAAAAAAGAGATTAAACAATCAATGGAAGCCCTTATTCATCATTTTAAACTTTTTACTGAAGGCTACCGTGTCCCTAAAGACGAAATTTACACTGCTGTTGAAGCTCCGAAAGGTGAATTTGGTGTTTATTTGATTTCAGATGGATCTAATAAGCCGTACAAATGTAAAATAAGAGCTCCAGGATTTTCACATCTTCAGTCAATGGATTATTTAATTAAAGGTCATATGTTAGCAGATGTTCCAGCAGTTTTAGGTTCCTTGGATATAGTATTTGGAGAGGTGGATAGATGAGTTTAAGAAGACCTTCGAAAAATCAACCAGAAGTTTTTGAATTTAATTCCTCTTCATTGGAGGAAGCGAATAAAATCGTTTCTAAATATCCTAAAGGTAAGCAACAAAGTGCAGTTATGGCTCTTTTATATATTGCTCAAAAACAGAACGATAATTGGATACCTCTAGTAGCAATGAAATATATCGCAAAATTTCTAGATATGCCCTACATAAAAGTTTATGAGGTCGCAACCTTCTATACCATGTATAACCTAGCTCCTGTTGGAAAATATTTTGTTCAAGTTTGCACAACTACACCATGTATGATTAGGGGTGCAAATCAATTAGTTGAAGCTTGCAAAGAAAAAATTTCAGAAAACGAAAATCAGTTATCAACTGATAAAAACTGTTCTTGGATGGAAGTTGAATGTTTGGGTGCTTGTGTAAATGCACCAATGATGCAAATTAATGATGATTATTATGAAGACTTAGATAAAGAAAAAACATTAGAAATATTTGATAAAATTTCTAAAGGTGAAACTCCTAAACCAGGATCTTATCGAGGACGATTAAATACTGAACCAGAAAATAATAGAAAAACACTTATGGATATTAAAAATGCTTAAAGATCAGGATAGAATATTTAAAAATTTATATAATGACATGGGCGCAGATGTTGCTGCTGCTCAAACAAGAGGGGATTGGGTAAATACCTCTGATTTAACCTCAAAAGGAAGAGATTGGATAATTAACGAAATAAAAGACTCTCAATTAAGAGGTAGAGGAGGTGCAGGTTTCCCTACTGGTTTAAAATGGTCTTTTGCTCCAAAAGAAGTTGGTTCTAGACCTCATTATTTAGTCATTAATGCTGACGAGTCAGAACCAGGCACGTGTAAAGATAGAGATATTTTAAGATTTGAACCTCATAAATTAATTGAGGGATGTTTGATAGCCTCATACGCTGTTCAAGCACATGTTTGTTATATTTATATCAGAGGTGAATATTTTATAGAGGGTCAAAAATTACAAACAGCCATTGATGAGGCTTATGAAAAGAAGTTATTAGGTAAAGATGCTGCTGGAACTGGATGGGATTTAGATATCTACATTCACTATGGAGCAGGTGCTTATATTTGTGGTGAAGAAACAGCTTTACTTGAAAGTATAGAAGGCAAAAAAGGACAACCAAGATTAAAACCTCCTTTTCCGGCATTGATTGGACTTTATGGATGTCCAACAATTATTAACAATGTTGAAACTATTGCTGTTGTGCCAACAATTCTTAGAAGAGGTGGAAAGTGGTTTTCCTCATTAGGAAGAGAAAAAAATACTGGTACAAAAATTTTTTGTATATCAGGTAATGTAAATAACCCATGCAATGTAGAGGAAGAGATGAACATACCATTAAAAGAGTTAATAGAAGTTCATGCTGGTGGAGTAATTGGTGGATGGGACAACTTACAAGCAGTAATTCCAGGTGGATCATCAATGCCTTTAATACCAAAAGAAAAATGTGAAACGTTAACAATGGACTTTGACTCGCTAATGGCTGAAAAAAGTGGATTAGGCACTGCAGGAATTGTTGTTATTAACAAAGATCAAGACATTATTAAATGTATGGCAAGAATAGCCAGATTTTACAAACATGAAAGTTGTGGTCAATGCACTCCATGTAGAGAAGGTTCTGGTTGGATGTGGAGAATGTTAGAAAGAATGGCAAAAGGAGACGCTACTAAAGATGAAGTAGAAATGTTAGGTGATGTAACAAACCAAATTGCTGGACATACAATTTGTGCATTTGGAGAAGGATCTTCTTGGCCAGTACAGGGATTGTTAAGACATTTTAAAAAAGAAATTGAGGAAAGAAACAATTTAGATCCAATTGTACAGAAAAAAAATAATATTCCTTACTTAGTTGACCAACATTTATTAGATAAAAAAAATGCCTAAATTAAAAGTAAATGACATTGAGGTAGAAGTAGAAGACGGTCTAACAGTCTTACAAGCGTGTGAAAAAGCTGGAGCAGAAATTCCTAGATTTTGTTATCACGAAAAATTATCTATCGCAGGTAATTGTAGAATGTGTTTAGTTGAAATGGAAAAATCTCCTAAACCAATTGCTTCCTGTGCAATGCCTGCAGCAGAAGGAATGAATATTAAAACTAATACTGCTTTTGTTGAAAAAGCTAGAAAAGGAGTTATGGAATTTCTTCTAGCTAACCATCCTTTAGATTGTCCAGTGTGTGATCAAGGAGGTGAGTGTGATCTTCAGGATCAATCTATGTTTTATGGTGTAGACAAATCAAGATTTAAAGAAAATAAAAGATCTGTTCCAGAAAAATATATGGGACCACTTATAAAAACTCAAATGACGAGATGTATACATTGCACACGATGTGTGAGATTTGCCACTGAAGTTGCTGGAGTATCTGAATTAGGTGCAATCGGGAGAGGTGAGGATATGCAAATTACGACATATTTGGAACAATCAATGCAATCCGAACTGTCAGCAAACGTAATCGATCTTTGTCCTGTTGGTGCTTTAACTTCAAAACCTTACGTATTCGAGGCAAGACCTTGGGAACTTAAAAAAACAGAGACTGTAGATGTAATGGATGCTGTTGGGTCAAATGTCAGAGTGGATACCTACGATTGGGAAGTCAAAAGAGTTTTACCTTTAATTAATGAGGACATTAATGAGGAATGGATTTCAGACAAGACAAGATATGCATGTGATGGTTTATTAAATCAAAGATTAGATACACCTTTTATCAAATACAATGGCAAATTTGAAAAAGCTTCATGGGATGAAGTTTTTAAAATTATTAAATCAAAATTTGAAAACTCATCAAAAGAAAAGATTTGTGGATTTGTTGGAGATTTAACTAATATGGAAACAGGTTATATTTTTAAAGAGTTTTTTGATCGAACTTTAAGTAATCATAACTACGACTCTAGATCTGATAACAGATATGTAGATGTCAAAGAGAGGGAAAATTATATATTCAACTCCTCTATAAATGGAATTGAAGATGCAGATTTGATATTTTTAATTGGATCAAATCCAAGATATGAAGCAACAATTTTAAACGCACGAATAAGGAAAGCTTTTGTAAATAATAATACCAAAATAATCTCACTTAATGATGTTGGAGATTTAACTTATCCATATGAGAGTTTAGATGGTCAAACCCAATCAATAAAAAATATTTTTGAGGGATCAGATGAAATATCCAAAAAAATCCTCGATGCTAAACACCCAATGATTATAATTGGTGAGTCATTACTAAAATTAAATTCAGCAGATTATTTGTTTAATTTGATAAAGGATTTTTTAAATAAAAATAATAAATTTACTGATAACTGGAACCCATTAAATATTTTATCTTGTGATGCTTCAACAGTTGGTAATTTTGATTTAGGAATAATCAATAATGATATTAATTTAATTAAAGATTTAAAGTCTAATAAATTTGAAATTGTTTATTTAGTTGGACAAGATAATTTAGAATTTGATAAAAAAGATGAATTTATAATTTATCAAGGGAGTCATGGCGATAAAGGGGCTGAGATTGCTGACATAATTTTACCAGGAGCAGCTTATACAGAACAGGATGGTCATTTTACAAATCTAGAAGGAAAAATACAAAAAGCATATAAAGCATCTTATCCTCCAGGTGATGCTAAAGAAGACTGGCAAATAATTAATGAACTTGCTGAAGTAATGAATAATAGAAAATTATTTAATGACAAAGATGAATTAGAAAGTAGCATGTTTAATTTTCTTAAACTGCAAAAAGAGAAGGAAATTGTTGATAGTAAAGAACAGCTAAATTCAAATTTTCAAAATGAAAAATTAAATATTCAAGTAAAAGATTATTATTTTTCAAATGTTATTGCTAGATCTTCAAAAACTATGATTGAGTGCAATAATTCTAAATTAAATCTAAAATCAACAGGAACAGAAGGATAGATGGAAACTTTGACTATATTGTTTGATCAAGTTTATAAAATTCTTTTTTTGCTAGTTCCTGTTTTAGTATCAGTTGCTATGGTTGTATGGCTGGATAGAAGGGTATGGGCTTTTGTTCAAAAAAGACAAGGACCTAACGTTGTAGGTCCCTTTGGTTTACTTCAATCTCTTGCTGATGCGTTAAAATACATATTTAAAGAAATTATTATCCCTTCTAGTTCCAACAAGGTAATTTTTATTCTTGCACCAATCGTTACAATGACCCTTGCATTAATTTCTTGGGCAGTAATTCCATTTAGTGCAACTCAGGTGTTAGCTGATATTAATGTTGGAATTCTCTATTTATTTGCTGTTTCATCACTTGGAGTTTATGGAATAATAATGGGAGGATGGGCATCAAATTCAAAATATCCATTCCTTGGAGCAATCCGGTCAGCTGCTCAAATGGTCTCTTACGAGGTATCAATTGGCGTAATTATTATTAATGTTTTATTGTGTGTAGGTTCACTTAATTTAAACGACATAGTTATAGCTCAACAAAATTTATGGTTTGTTATTCCTTTATTTCCAATGTTTGTGATTTTTTTTATTTCATCATTAGCTGAAACAAATAGACCTCCATTTGATTTACCAGAGGCAGAAGCTGAATTAGTAGCGGGATATCAAACTGAATATTCTGGAATGATGTATGCAATGTTCTGGCTTGGTGAATATGCAAATATTCTCTTAATGTGTGCAATGGGTGCAATTTTATTTTTAGGTGGTTGGTTATCTCCAATTGAAATTTATCCCTTCACGCTAGTGCCTGGAGCAGTATGGCTAATTTTAAAAATATTATTATTATTTTTCTTATTTGCCTTAGTTAAAGCAATTGTTCCAAGATATCGATATGATCAATTAATGAAGTTGGGTTGGAAAGTATTTCTTCCAATGTCTTTAATATGGGTTGTATTAACTGCCAGCTTTTTATTTTATTTTAATCTTTTACCAGTGAATTAATCATGAAAATATCCAGATTTTTTAAAACAATATTTATGGCTGACTTTGTAAGTGGTCTAGCTATTGCTATTAAAGAATTATTTAAATCAAAAAAAACAATAAATTATCCATTTGAAAAAGGGAAGATAAGTCCACGTTTTAGAGGTGAGCATGCATTAAGACGATATCCTAATGGAGAGGAAAGATGTATTGCCTGCAAATTGTGTGAAGCTGTCTGTCCTGCTCAAGCTATTACGATCGAGTCATCTGAAAGAGAAGATGGAAGTAGAAAAACAACTCGTTATGATATTGACATGATGAAATGTATTTATTGTGGATTGTGTGAGGAGTCTTGTCCTGTAGATGCAATTGTTCAAGGACCAAATTTTGAATTTTCTACCGAAACAAGAGAAGAACTTTATTACACGAAAGAGAAACTTTTAGATAATGGTGACAGATGGGAAAATATTTTAGAGGCTAATATTAAAGCTGACAGTTCCCACAGATAGAAATGATTGCACATTCTATATTTTTTTATACCTTTTCAATCATAGCTATTATCTCTGCAATAATGGTAACTACATCTAAAAATACAGTTCACTCTGTATTTTTTCTTATCTTAGATTTTATAAGTATTTCATGTCTTTTTATAATGATTGGTGCAGAGTTTTTAGGAATGATTATGCTGATTGTTTATGTTGGTGCTGTAGCGGTCTTATTTTTGTTTGTTGTAATGATGCTAAATGTTGCTCAACAAAAAAATCAATGGTTTTCATCTGAAGATAGTTCCAAACATATACCTGTGGGCCTAATAATAAGTACACTTATATTTGTTGAGTTAATTATTGTAATAGGTGGATGGAAATATAAACCAGATTTGTTTGATATAAATAATTCAGTTGAGTTGTCTAAAGTAAGCAACACTCATTCATTAGGACAAGTATTGTACACTGATTATATTCATGTCTTTCAAATCAGTGGTATGATTTTATTGGTTGCAATGATTGGAGCAATTGTTCTTACTTTTAGAAAAAGAACAGGTGTAAAAACACAAAGCTATTTAAAACAAATCTCTAGAGAAAGATCAGAAGGTGTTAGTGTTTTAAACGTAGAGTCAAATAAGGGAGTTAAGATTGATGACTGAAATAGGACTAGGACATTACTTAACTTTAGGCGCAATAATATTCTCTATAGGAATTATTGGAATATTTTTAAATAGAAAAAATATCATTGTCATCTTAATGAGTATCGAATTAATATTATTGGCAGTAAATATTAATTTAGTCGCTTTCTCTATCTTTCTAGGAGATTTAACTGGACAGGTATTTACCTTATTTATCCTCACAGTAGCAGCGGCTGAGGCTGCAATAGGACTTGCTATCATTGTAGTTTATTACCGTAATTCAGGAACAATTAGAGTTGAGCAAATAGATGAGTTGAAAGGATAATAATGGAACTTTCAATTATTTTCCTTCCATTAATTGCATCAATTATATCAGGCTTTTTTGGCAAATATATTGGGGATAGAAATTCAGAAATAGTTACTAGTGCTTTAGTTTCAATTTCTGCTTTATTGTCAATTTTTGTTTTATATCAAGTAATAGTTAATCAATACGAGGAAAATATTGTAATTGCTACATGGATCAATTCAGGTTCATTGAACGTAAATTGGTCGATGTTAATAGATCCCTTATCAGCAGTCATGCTAGTAGTGGTAACTTCAGTTTCTTCTTTAGTTCATATTTACTCAATTGGGTATATGTCCCACGATCCACACAAGCCAAGATTTATGGCTTATTTATCATTATTTACATTTGCAATGTTAATGCTTGTAACTTCAGATAATTTTGTTCAATTATTTTTCGGCTGGGAGGGGGTAGGTTTATGCTCATATTTCCTAATAGGTTTTTGGTTTAAGAAAGAAAGTGCTAATGCTGCAGCAATAAAAGCTTTCGTGGTAAATAGAGTAGGTGATTTTGGTTTTGCATTAGGTATTTTTTTAATTTTTTATTTATTTGGTACAGTAAATTACTCTGAGGTTTTTCAACAAATACCAACAGTAGTTGATAAAAATTTATTGTTTTTAGGCTTTGAAATAAAAGCTATTGATCTAATTTGTTTACTTTTATTCATTGGTGCTATGGGCAAATCTGCACAAATTTTACTTCATACGTGGTTACCAGATGCAATGGAAGGGCCGACACCTGTTTCAGCATTAATCCATGCAGCTACAATGGTAACAGCTGGTGTATTTCTAGTTGTTAGATGTTCACCTATTTACGAATACTCACCATTGATCTTAAATTTAATAACTATTGTTGGTATGACTACTGCTTTTTTTGCAGCAACTGTAGCTTTGGTTCAAACAGATATAAAAAAAATAATTGCCTATTCCACATGTAGTCAATTGGGGTATATGTTTTTTGCAGCTGGAGTTGGTGCTTATAACGTTGCAATGTTTCATTTATTTACTCATGCTTTCTTTAAAGCATTATTATTTTTAGGTTCTGGATCCGTCATTCACGCCTTTAAAGATGAACAAGATATAAATAAAATGGGAGGTGTTTGGAAAAAATTGCCATACACCTATGCATTGATGATCATTGGAACGCTTGCATTAACTGGCTTTCCATTTTTATCTGGTTTTTACTCAAAAGATGCAATTATTGAGTTTGCTTATCTAAAGGGTAATACAACAGGCTATTACGCAGCCGGTATAGGGATACTAACAGCGTTTTTAACTTCAATATATTCTTGGAGATTAATATTTAAAACTTTCCATGGAGAGTATAATAATAAAGAAATCAAAATAGAAGAAACCCACGAGTCTCCATTGGTAATGCTAATACCATTATTTATTCTTTCTATTGGTGCAATTTTTGCAGGGGTCTTATTTAAGGGCCTTTTTATTGGATACGGAGGCGAAAACTATTTTTGGGCAGAGTCAATAAAATTTTTAGAACCGCTTAGCACTGACCATCCACCTACATGGTTTTTACTTCTAACACCTTGTTTAGTGCTTATTTCAATTCCTATTGCCTATTATTTGTTTGTAAAAAACAAAGCAATTCCAAATGAAATTGTTTCAATGAATAAGCCTTTATATAAATTTTTAGTTAACAAATGGTACTTTGATGAATTGTATGAAGTTTTATTTATTAAATCTTCTAAACGTTTAGGTTTATTTTTGTGGAAATTTTTTGATGGAACTGTAATTGATGGTTTTGGCCCAGATGGAATCTCTTCTTTTATAAAAAAATGTTCTATTAAAGCGAATAAATTTCAAAGTGGTTTTATTTATCAATATGCATTTGTTATGTTAGTTGGTTTTTCAGCTTTTTTAACCTTTTTAATTGTTAGATAATGAATTTTCCAATTTTATCATCACTTATATTATTACCAATAGTTGGAGCACTTTTTCTATTTTTTACTAAAGATAAAGATGGAAATAATTTGACTGCAAAATATGTTGCTTTATTTACCACAATTGTAAATTTTTTAATTTCAATTTATTTGTGGTTATTATTTGATCCAACAACTTCAGCTTTTCAATTTGTTGAGGAGAGAATATGGATAAAAGATTTTATTAATTATAAAGTTGGAGTAGATGGAATTTCAATCTTATTTATTTTATTAACAACTTTTATAACACCTCTTTGTATAGTTTCTGTAAATAATACCGTTAAGAATAGATTAAGAGACTTCTTAATTGCAATTTTAATAATGGAAAGTTTCATGATAGGTGTTTTCTGCGCTCTTGATTTGATTGTCTTCTATTTATTCTTTGAGGCTGGATTAATTCCAATGTTTTTAATAATTGGTATTTGGGGTGGTCCCAAAAGAGTTTACTCAGCATTCAAATTCTTTCTATACACTTTACTAGGATCAGTTTTGATGTTGGTGGCAATAATATCTATATATTGGATATCAGGAACTACAGATGTAATTAAGCTTTATGAATTAGGGATTGATGCAAAATACCAAAACCTTTTATGGTTAGCATTTTTTAGCTCTTTTGCTGTTAAAACCCCGATGTGGCCTGTGCATACATGGCTTCCAGATGCTCACGTTGAGGCACCAACGGCAGGATCAGTGCTTCTGGCTGCAATATTACTAAAGATGGCAGGCTACGGTTTTATTAGGTTTTCTTTGGGACTTTTTCCAGTTGCATCAGAAGTTTTCACACCTTTAATTTATACTTTAAGTGTAATAGCAATCATTTTCACATCCTTCATAGCGTTGATGCAAGAAGATATGAAAAAACTTATTGCCTATTCTTCCGTCGCACACATGGGTTTTGTTACTCTTGGAATTTTTACATTACAACAACAGGGAATTGAGGGCAGTATAATCCAAATGATAAGTCACGGATTAGTTTCTGCAGCTCTATTTTTATGTGTTGGTGTTGTATATGACAGAATGCACTCAAGATTGATTAAATCATATGGCGGAATAGTTACGATAATACCTAAATACTCAATTTTATTTATGCTATTTACCTTAGCAGCCTTAGGTTTACCGGGTACTAGTGGATTTATTGGTGAATTCTTAATTTTAATGGGTGCATTTAAAGATAATTTTTTGGTAGCCGTTATTGCAAGTTTTGGAGTAATTCTAGGCGCAGCTTACATGTTATGGCTTTATAAGAGAGTTGTGTTTGGAAAATTAGTCAATGAAGATTTAAAACAAATGGTAGATTTAAATAGATCTGAGTATTTAATATTAACATGTCTTGCGGTGCCAACATTATTCTTTGGATTTTATCCAGAGCCATTATTTAACACAATTGAAGTTTCAGTATCAGATTTAATTAATATGCATAACTTAAATATAGCGAGCAAGTAATATGGAAAATCTTAATTTAATATTACCTGAGATTTTTATATCGCTATCAGTTATGTTTCTATTAATACTGGGAGTTTTTAAGAAAGATAGTTCACAGTTAATTTTTAATCTTTCATTATTCACAATTTTAATTACAGCAATTATTACTATAAATGAAACTTATTCAATAAGTAGAGTTACTTTATTTAAAGATAGTGTTGTCATTGACCCTATGGCTTCACTTATGAAAGTTATAACGTTAATTGGAGGTTTTTTAGTTTTAGTAATTTCATCTAATTATCTTAAAGTATTTAAAATTTTCAAAATTGAATATCCTATATTAATTTTAAGCTCTATCTTGGGAATGATGGTTATGATCAGCTCTAATGATCTTATGGTTTTTTATATGGGGCTGGAATTACAATCCCTAGCTCTTTATGTTTTGGCAACTTTTAACAGAGATCAATTAAAGTCATCTGAAGCAGGATTAAAATATTTTGTGTTGAGTGCATTATCTTCTGGTTTGCTACTATATGGTTGCTCACTAATTTATGGTTTTTCAGGATCTACTAATTTTGATGTTATAGCAAATCAGCTAAATTCGAATGAGTATGCTCTTACTTTTGGAATAGTATTTATTTTAGTTGGTTTAGCGTTTAAAATTTCTGCAGTTCCATTTCATATGTGGGCTCCAGATGTCTATGAAGGATCTCCAACATCAGTAACACTTTTCTTCACTATGGTTCCAAAAATTGCTGCACTGACTGTCTTCATTAGATTTTTATATGTTCCATTTTTAAATCTAATAGATCAATGGCAAATGATTATTATTTTCTTGTCCATTGCATCAATGATATTTGGTGCGATTGCAGCAATAGGACAAACTAATATTAAGAGGCTGGTAGCTTACAGCTCAATAGGACATATCGGATATACTTTAGCGGGCTTAGCAACGGGATCTAACGACGGAATTCAAAGTTCAATAATTTATATTTCTATTTACGTGGTAATGAATCTGGCTCTATTTTCATGTTTATTGATGTTAAAAAGGAATGAGCAATATTATGAGGATATTGATGATCTTTCGGGTCTTTCAAAAAATCATCCACTATTGTCATTGTGTTTACTGATAATACTATTTTCACTTGCTGGAATTCCACCCCTGGCTGGTTTCTTCGCTAAGTTTTATGTATTTAAGGCTGTAATTGAACAATCAATGTATTTCTTGGCAATAGTTGGTTTACTATCGACTGTAATTGCAGCTTTTTATTACCTAAGAATAATTAAAATAATTTATTTTGATAAAGAAAAAGAAAAATACGACACAGATCATGGAATATGGTTAAAATTTTCACTTACTTTTTCCACAATATTAATTCTTTTGTACTTTATATTCCCAAGTCAATTGATTGAGGTAGTTTCAAGAATTAATATTATTTAATGAAATTTAAAAAATTCAATTTTAAAAAAGTCAGAAGCACTAACAATACTGCTATTAGAATTATTAAAAAAACTCATTGTAAATATGGAATGGTAATTTCAAAATTGCAAACAAATGGTAAAGGTCAATATGGTCGAAAATGGATTTCATATAAAGGAAATTTATTTGTGACATTTTTTCATGAATTAAATAAAATTAAATTATCAATTTCAACAATTACAAAATTAAATTGTTTATTGATAAAAAAATTAATATCAAAATATACAACTAAAAAAATCTTTTATAAAAAACCAAATGATCTTTTAATTGAAAAGAAAAAAATTTGTGGAATCTTGCAAGAAATAATTTTTTTATCAAATAAGAAGTACCTTATTACAGGAATAGGTATCAATATAAACAAAAGCCCATACATCAAAAATTGTCCAACAACTAATTTAAATGAGATAACGAATAAAAATATTAAAATTGACGAAATAGAAAAATCTTTAAAACAAATTTTTGAAAATAATTTATTAAAAATGTATAATCTTAAAACTAATAATTAATGTATATTTTAGGTGATATTGGAAATACTGAAACCAAAATTTGGTTAGTTTCAAAAAAAAATCATATCATAAAAAAAATAAATTTTTCATCAAAAGAATTAACAAATTATAAATTATCCAAAATATTTAAAAAATATAATTTCAAATTTAAAGATATTGAAAAAATTCTTTTCTGTAGTGTTGTTCCACCTACTTTTAATTTAATAAAAAAATTTTTGTCTAAAAAAACTAATAATAAATGTTACGAAGTAAAAAGTTTAAGTTTAAAATCTTTAATTAAAATTAAAGTTGATTATAAGCAAGTAGGCTCTGATAGAATAACTAATGCAATTAGCTTAATGAATAATAAAAATAATTTTATTATTTTAGATTTTGGTACAGCAACTACATTTGATGTTTTGGTTCAAAATACTTATTACGGTGGAATTATTGCGCCAGGTGTAAAATTATCACTTAATTCTTTATCAGACAAAGCAACGCTTATTCCTAGGATTAATTTAAAAAAAATAAACAAAGTTATTGGAAATAATACAATTTCAGCGGTAAGGTCAGGTTTTTTCTGGGGATATGCAGGTTTAATTGACAATATTATTTATTTAATTAAGAAAGAAACTAGAAAAACCTTTAAAGTAATTATCACTGGGGGATTTTCTGATTTATTTAAAAACTCAATAAAAACGAAAGTTAGTCAAAATCAAGATATTACAATTAAAGGTCTAATTAAAATTTCAAGGTTAATTAAATAATATGAAAGATGAACTACTATTCTGTCCATTAGGTGGATCTGGTGAGATAGGCATGAACATGAATTTGTTTGGTTACGGCCAACCAAGTAATCATAAATGGATAATGGTTGATATAGGTGTTACTTTTGCAGATGATACCATTCCAGGTGTTGATTTAATTTATCCTGATCCAGGTTTTATAGTTGAGAGAAAAGATAATTTGCTTGGTATCGTTCTTACTCATGCTCATGAAGATCATATTGGAGCAATTGCTCACCTATGGCCTAAATTAAAATGCAAAATTTTTGCAACACCATTTACAGCAGTATTAATAAGAGAAAAATTCAAGGAAAAACAAATAGACATAACTAATGATTTGCAGATTGTTGAACTGAATGGATCTGTAAATTTAGATCCATTTGAAATTGAATACATAACACTCACTCACTCTATATTAGAACCTAATGGGCTCAGAATTAAAACGCCGGCAGGTGTAATTTTACACACTGGTGATTGGAAGGTCGACCCTAATCCATTGATTGGGGAAAATATAAATGAAAAAAGATTAAAAGAAATTGGAAACGAAGGTGTATTAGCAATGATATGCGACTCTACTAATGTTTTCAGTGCAGGTAGATCTGGATCAGAATTAGATGTTAGAAAAAATATGCTAAATGTTATGTCTAGATTAAAAAAAAGAATAATAATTACATCATTTGCATCGAATGTTGCAAGAATGGAAACTGCATTTTACTGTGCAGAACAAACAGGAAGACAAATTTCTCTTGTAGGAAGATCCATGCATCGTATTTACAAGGCAGCTCGCCAATGTGGATATTTAAAAAATACGATTGATCCAATTGATCCTCGTGAAGCTAAAAATTTTTCTAGAGAAAAAATTGTTTATTTATGTACAGGAAGCCAAGGTGAACCTATGGGAGCTATGATGAGAATTTCGAGCTATATTCATCCAGATGTTTATATTGAAAATGGAGATGCTGTGATATTTTCATCAAAAATTATTCCTGGTAATGAAAAAAAGCTTTACAAGCTTCATAATCAATTAGTTAAAGATGGTATAGAAGTAATATCAGAGGAGACTGAATTCGTTCATGTCTCAGGGCACCCTAATCGAGAAGATCTTAAAGATATGTATCATTGGGTAAAACCAAAGTGTGTTATTCCAGTCCATGGTGAACACAGACATATGATTGAGCACATCAATTTCGCAAAAGAAATGCAAGTTCCGCACCCAGTACAAGTTGAAAATGGCGATATTGTTAAACTTTTCCCTGGTGAAAAACCTGAAGTTTATGACAAGGCTCCTAGTGGAAGGTTATATCTTGATGGTAATGTAAGTGTCGACCCAGAGTCACAGTCAATCAAAGATAGGAAAAATCTAAGTGCAAATGGTTATTTGGAAGTTACTTTAATGATTACACCAAAGGGCAACATCCACAGTAATCCCGTATTATCTTTTAGAGGTTTACCCGTTGATGATAGGGATGAATTTGTTTACGGTTTAGAAGATGAGATTGAAAAAACCTCAAGATCTTTTAGGGTTGGAAGTAGACAACAGGAGCACAATCTTATTGATGCCCTAAAAATTGCTTGTAGAAAATTTTCAAAAGAAAAAACTGGAAAAAAACCATTCACGAATATTAATCTAGTTCGAATTTAATGAGCGGAACAGGCTTAGCTATAATCTATGTTATTATTTGGTGGATCATCTTTTTTGCAATTCTACCAATAGATGTGAACAGAACAAAAACTGTTAAAATTGATGGCGAAGATCCTGGATCCCCAGAAAATCCAAAAATGGTTAAAAAATTCCTATATTGTACAGGAATAACTACTGTTATTTTTATTATAATTTATTTGTTAATAAAATTTGAATATTTAAATTTAAGAAATATGATCACTTAAGATGCTATTATCTAAATCATTTGTACCCATACTAAAAAATAATCCTTCAGAAGCTAAAATTAAATCCCACCAGTTAATGTTGCGGGTAGGGATGATCAAACAAGCTTCAGCAGGAATTTACTCTTGGTTGCCTTTAGGTTTCAAAATAATGAAAAAAATTGAAGAGATAGTAAGACAGGAACAAAATAAAATTGGTGCACAAGAAATTTTAATGCCCACAATTCAATCAAGCGAAATTTGGAAAGAAAGTGGTAGGTATGAGGATTATGGTGAGGAAATGCTTAGAATTAAAGATCGTCAAAACCGTGAGATGCTTTATGGTCCAACCAATGAAGAGCAGGTAACAGAAATTTTTAGATCCTCTTTAAAATCATATAAATCACTCCCACAACTTCTTTATCATATTCAGTGGAAATTTAGAGACGAAATTAGACCAAGGTTTGGAATTATGAGAGGTAGAGAATTTTATATGAAAGATGCTTATTCATTTGATGTTTCTGATGAAGAAGCATTTTATTCTTATAATAAATTTTTTTTATCTTATTTAAGAACTTTTAAAAGATTAGCTTTAACTGCAATCCCAATGGCTGCAGACACAGGACCTATTGGAGGAAATTTATCTCATGAATTTATTATATTAGCTGACACCGGTGAAAGTAAAATTTTTACAGATAAAAGGATTTTTGATTTAAATAGTAATGACACAGAATTGGAAAAAAATTCCTTACAACAGATGAGAAAAAAATATGAACAGTATTATTCTGTGACTGATGAAAAATTCAATAAGGATGAATTTGAAAAAGTTGTATCTGAAGAAAATAGATTGATAACAAAGGGTATTGAAGTAGGACACATTTTTTATTTTGGTGACAAATATTCAAAAGCAATGGGGGCATCAGTTGATTTACCAGGGGGTAAGAAAGATTTTGTTAAAATGGGCTCATACGGAATTGGTGTATCCAGGCTAGTTGGAGCAATTATAGAGGCTAAATTTGATGACAAAAATGAAATCATGAAATGGCCATTGTCTGTTGCTCCTTATGATATTGCGTTAGTACCCATGATAAACAAAAATGATACATCAGCTCTAGATAAAGCAGTTAATATAAACAAAGAATTAATTAAAAATAATATTGATGCTTTGATTGATGATACTGATGAAAATTATTCATCAAAGATAAAAAAAATGAATTTAATAGGTGCGCCTTATCAAATCATTATTGGTAAAAAATCAGAGGGTGATTTATTAGAGTTTAAAGAAATAGGTGAAGAAACTCAAAATTTATCTTTAACCAAAATTATAGAAATTATTAAAAAACAAAAAAATTAAAATTGATTTCTAATTTAGAAAAAGAAATTACACTTAGGTTTTTAAAGGCTCGTAAAAATGATGGGTTTTTAAACGTCATATCTATTTTCTCATTTATTGGTATTAGTTTAGGAGTTGCTGTTCTTATAATAGTCATGTCAGTAATGAATGGATTCAGAACAGAACTAATTAACAAAATTGTAGGATTTAACTCTCATCTAACTATTAAATCCTATGATCAATTGATCGATAAGAGTAAAATTGAAAGCAATGATTTAAAATTAATTTCGCAATACGCTCTATTTAGCAATTCTGGAGAGGCTATAATTTTAAAAAATGAAACCTCGAAAGGAATTGTTTTAAGAGGTTATCAAAGTGATGATTTTTCTAAATTAGAAATTATAAAAAATAAAAATTTTAAAGGGAATAAAATCAATTTAGAAAAGAATAATATCTCGATTGGTAATGAACTTAGTTTTTCCTTAAATCTTAAAATTGGAGATGAGATAACAATTTTATCCCCTAGTGGTGTGCAAACTATAATTGGAAGCATGCCAAAACAAAAAACGTTTATAGTTACATCAATATTTAATAGTGGTTTAGCAGAATTTGATAATAATATTGCATTAATTAATTTATCCACTCTTGAAGATTTTTTTGGCTTTAAGCAAGAGCAAAGAAATTTAGAAATTTATTTAAAAAATCCAAAAAACATAGAAAAACAAAAATTCGTATTTCAAAAGGTTTACGATCAAGAACTTATTTATAGCTGGGCGGATATGAATAGTTCTTTATTTTCAGCATTAAAAGTTGAAAGAAATGTTATGTTTATAATTTTATCTTTAATTATTATTGTTGCTGCTTTCAATATTATTTCAGGTTTAACAATCTTAGTTAAAAATAAAACTAAAGATATTGCTATTTTAAAATCAATTGGAGTATTAAATAAATCAATAGTAAAAATTTTCTTTTTAATTGGAATAATTATAGGAACCTCTGCTACTATTTTTGGAATTTTTTTAGGGGTAACATTTTCACTCTATGTTGAAAATTTAAGACAATTTTTAAGCTCTACTTTTAACATTAGCTTATTTCCAGAGGAAATTTATTTTTTAAGTAAAATGCCTTCAGAAATAAATTTAAACTCAATATTAATTATATCGATCTGTTCAATATTTATAACAATAGTAGTTTCAATATTTCCTGCTCTAAAAGCTGCTAAACTTGATCCAATCAAAGCCTTAAAATATGAGTAAATTTTTAAAATTACACAATATCTCAAAAACTTTTGAAACTAGTAAAAAGCTAAAAGTTATAAAAAATTTGTCATATAGTTTTAATAAAGGTAAAATTTACTCTTTGATGGGTCCTTCGGGCTCAGGCAAGTCCACTTTGTTAAATCTAATCTCTTTGATAGATCATCCCTCTAATGGTTCGATTAAATTTAATGATCATGAAATTAATTATGCTGAAAAAGAGGAAAATGATAAATTTAGAGCAAAAAAAATTGGAATTGTTTATCAACAAAATAATTTATTGCCTGACTTTACATCTTTGGAAAATATTTATTTAGCAAGTTTATCAATTAACAATGATAAAGATGTAGCTATTTCAAAAGCAAAACAATTGTTAAAAAAAATAGGCTTATCTAACAGAGCTGATCATTATCCTTCTCAATTATCTGGTGGAGAAGCACAAAGGATAGCTATAGCAAGGGCAATAATTAATGATCCAGAGATAATTTTGGCTGATGAGCCAACGGGTAGTTTAGATATGAGAACAGCAAAAGTAATATTTAATTTATTAAAGGATCAAAAGAGATCAGACAGATTAATTATATTTGCAACTCATAATAGATTTTTTGGAAATAAGGCGGATTGCCTATTGGAGATATTAGATGGTAATATAAAGTCATCTAATGGCTGAGTCTTTACCACAAAACTTTAATCATCTTAAAATTCATACACAATACTCTATTTGTGAAGGTGCTATTAAAATTGATGATCTTCAAGAGTATTCAAAAAGTAATAAAATAAAATCATTAGGTCTTTGTGATACCTCTAATCTTTGTGGAGCATTAGAATTTGCTGAAAAAATATCAAAATCTGGAACTCAACCTATCATTGGAACGCAAATTAACTTTAAAATTCATGATACAATTGGATTACTACCTTTATACGCTCTTAATGAAACAGGTTATAAAAATATTATTGATTTGTCATCAGCATCCTATCTGAACAACGATGAACTTTCTGATCCTCATGTTACATTTGATTATTTATTAAATAATTCTGAAGGCGTTGCATTGTTTTCAGGAACTGTTTTTGGTTTATTTGGAAAATTATTCGATAAGGGAAAATTTTCTGAAATACATGATTTATATAATAAAATTAAATTAAAATTTGGTGATCGTTTTTATATAGAAATACAAAGGCACAAAGATCTTAATGAAACTGGCTTTGAAAAATTTAATTTAGGGAAATCCTCAGATTTAGAGATACCAATAATTGCAACGAACGAGGTATATTATTTAAATAAAGATATGCATGAAGCGCATGATGCATTGATTTGTATAGGTAACAAAACTTATGTTAATGAAAAAAATAGATTAAAATTAAGTGATCAACATTATTTTAAAAATAATTCTGAAATGTCAGAATTATTTTCTGATTTACCCGAAGCATTAGAAAATAATTATAATTTTCCTTTAAGATGCAATTTTAGGCCTTTGTTTTCAAATCCAATACTACCAAATATAAGCAAAGATAAAGGTGGAGATGCTGATGAAATTTTAAAAAAAGAGTCTTTAGAAGGTCTTAAAACTAAATTCGAAAAGGTATTCAACATCAATGCGAATGACATTGAGACAGAAAAAAATTATTTAGATTACAAAAAAAGATTAGATCACGAGCTTTCGATAATTATTGAAATGAAATATGCTAGTTATTTTCTTATAGTATCAGATTATATCAAGTGGGCTAAAAATAATGACATACCAGTTGGTCCTGGTAGAGGTTCAGGTGCAGGATCTTTAGTCGCTTGGTGTTTATCTATTACAGATGTAGACCCAATTAAATTTAATTTAATATTTGAAAGATTTTTAAATCCAGATCGAATATCTATGCCTGACTTTGATATCGATTTTTGTGAGGATAAAAGAGATCTTGTTTTTGAATATTTAACAAAAAAGTACAAAGATAGTGTTGCTCACATAATTACTTTTGGAAAGTTAAAAGCTAGAATGGTCATTCGCGATGTTGGTAGAGTTTTGGGATTATCCTATGGTTTTGTAGATAGTATTTCTAAAATGATACCTTTTGATCCTTCAAGACCACAAAATTTAACACAGTGTATAGCTGGAGAACCAAGGCTTCAAAAACTAATCAATGAAGATCCAAAAGTTAAAAAATTAACTGATTTATCACTTCAACTTGAAGGCCTGAATAGAAATGTTGCAACACATGCAGCAGGAGTAGTTATTGCGGATAGAAAACTGACTGAAGTAGTTCCTTTATATAAAGACAGTTCTGCAGATTTGTTATTACCTTCAACTCAATTTGACATGTATTCAGCTGAAAATGCAGGGTTAATAAAATTTGATTTTTTGGGTTTGAAAACTCTAACTGTAATTAACAACACGCAAAAGTTAATTAAAAAAATTAATAAGGATTTTGACATAGAAAAAATTGATTTTGAGGACCAAAAGGTTTTTGATTTATTATCAAGCGGAAAAACGGTTGGGTTATTCCAGATTGAAAGTGCTGGAATGAGAGAAGCCTTGTTACAAATGAAACCAAATCATATAGAAGATATTATTGCTCTTGTAGCTTTATATCGACCAGGACCAATGAGCAACATTCCAACTTATAATGATTGTAAACATGGAAAGCAAAAACCTGATTATTTACATCCACTTTTAGAAGATATTTTAAAACCAACATATGGAGTAATTATTTATCAAGAACAAGTAATGCAAATAGCACAAAAATTATCTGGATTTACTGCCGGTCAAGCAGACTTACTTCGAAGAGCAATGGGCAAAAAGAAGAGGGCTGAACTTGAAAAGCAAAAACAAGGTTTCATCGAAGGTGCGATAAAAAATGGTATTGCAAAAGATGTTGCGGCTGGAATTTTTTTAAAAATTGAACCTTTTGCAGAATATGGATTTAACAAAAGTCATGCAGCTGCTTATGCAATAATTTCTTATCAAACAGCTTTTTTAAAAACTTATTATCCAAAAGAGTTTATTGCAGCATCAATGACAATGGATATTTCCAATCAAAATAAACTAAGTGAGTTTTATGAGGAATTGAACAGACTAAATGTAGATGTTGTTCGACCAGATATAAATGAATGCTTTGCTGATTTTAGAACAGAAGATGGAAAGTTTTATTATGCATTAGGAGGAATAAAAGCTGTAGGGTATGAAGCAATTTCAAATATTATTGAGGAAAGAAGTGCTAATGGAAAATTTTCATCAATTGATGATTTTTTAAATAGAGTAAACCCAAAAGATATTAATAAACTTCAACTAGAAGGATTAGTAAAGGCAGGTGCTTTTGACAATATAAATTCTAATAGACAAGCACTATTTGACTCAATTCCAAATATTATAACAAAAAGTAAAAATATTTTTGAGAATAAGTCAGCAAATCAAATCGATTTATTTTCAGAGGATGAAAATACCAAAGACGATATAATAAATAATATTGAAGACTGGAAATTCGAAGAAAGACTAGCAAAAGAATTTGAAGCAGTAGGTTTTTTTATTTCCGATCATCCATTAAACCAATTTACTGAAATATTTAATGATTATAAAATAAATGAATATACAAAATTTATTTTAGATGATGAGATTAAAAATTCAAATATAGCTGCTACTTTATTAAAATTGCAGGAGAGAAAAACAGCTAAAGGAAATTCTTATGCTGTCTTGAAATTAACAGATTTATCAAGTGTATTTGAACTTTTTATATTTTCTGATGTTTTGGAATTAAATAGAGAGATTTTGAAAGAGGGTAATTCTTTGATATTAAATTTAGTTAAAAATATAACTGATGATGAAAACAGGTTTAAAAGAATTAATGTTCAAAAAATATCTTCATTAAAAGAATTGTTCAACAGTCCAATTAATGAAGTTTCTTTTGAGGTTAGATCTAAAGACCAAGTTCAAGTGATATCAAAAATTCTAAAAGAAAATGGCAAAACACTGGTTAATATTAATCTAGTTACAGAAGATAATATTCTTCATTTTAAACTTAGAAATTCAAAAAATTTAGACAGAAAATCGCTAAATTTATTAAGAAAACAACAAATACAAGCCACTATTTCATAAATTAAACTTGTTAAATTCATAAAAAATTTGTAAATACTTCATAAATTAAATTAACACGCACACAGTTGTTGGTTTTATACCTCCGGTCCTTAATTGGAAATTACTGTGGTGGCTTAACCGGGAATAAATATGAAAATACCTAACGTTACAATTCAACAATTATTAGAAGCAGGTGTACACCTTGGTCATAAGACCTTGAGGTGGAATCCAAAAATGAAGAAATATATTTTTGGGAAAAGAGACTCAATTCATATTATAGATTTAACGCAAACACTAGAGCTAACTAAAGTGGCTTTAGAAAAGGTCTATAATACAATAGCTAATAATGGAAAAATTTTATTTGTTTCTACTAAAAAACAAGCTTCAGAAGCAATAGCAGAAGTTGCAAAAGAAACAGATCAATATTTTGTAAATTATAGATGGTTAGGTGGAATGCTAACTAATTGGGGAACAATTTCAAATTCAATTAAAAAATTAAAAAAATTAGAAATAGATATTTCTGCTGAAAATAGAGGATTTACCAAAAAAGAACTTTTAAAAATGAGTGTTAAAAAAGATAAGCTTCAAAGATCTTTAGGTGGAATTGCTGAAATGAAAAAAGTTCCTGATCTTGTTTTTGTAATAGATACAAACTACGAATCTTTAGCAATTGCAGAATCTGCTAAACTTGGAATACCAATAATTGCTATTTTAGATAGTAATTCAAACCCCGAAAATATTGATTTTCCAATTCCTGGTAATGATGATGCTAGAAGAGCAATTGATCTTTATTGCAATCTTATAAAGGAAACAATTAATAGCGCTAAAAACTCTATTCCAGCTCAAGAAACAAAAAAAGATACTATTAAAGATAATAAAAAAGATGAAGATAAATCAAAAACTATTCAACAACTTGATAGAGAAAAATTAGATCAGAAGTTTTCCAAGGAAACTAAGGAGACTTTAAATTAATATGAGCGACATAGAGAACGTAAAGAAATTAAGAGAGGCAACTGGAGCAGGTTTCAAAGATTGCAATTTAGCAATAAAAGAAGCTAATGGTGATTTAGATAAAGCTATTGAAATCCTAAGAGTTAAAGGAATTTCTAAGGCTTCAAAAAAAATGTCTAGAGATGCGAAAGAAGGTGTCGTAGTTGTAAGTGGAAATGAAACTAAAACATCTATTATTGAAGTAAATTGTGAGACCGATTTTGTTGCTAAAAATGATGACTTTATTAATTTTGTTAAAGAACTTAGTGAATTAAATAATCAAAAAAATTCTAATCTTGAGGAATTAAAAAACTCAAAGATGAGAAATGGTCAAACAGTTGATGAAAACTTAGTTGCTTTGATAGCAAAAATTGGAGAAAAAATAACAATTGGTAAATCTAAAACAATTGAAAACCAAAATGGTATAAATAATCATTATCTTCACACAGTGGTTCAAGATAACGTAGCTAAATTAGCTGTATTAGTTTCGTTAGAAACAAATGAAAATTCTGATGCAGTAAAAACATTTAGTAAACAGTTGTCTATGCATATTGCTGCTTCAAACCCTTTAGCTTTAGAGTCTAATTCAATTGATCAAGCAATTATCGATAAAGAACAAGAGCTTGTTACAGAAGAATTGAAAAATTCAGGAAAACCTGAGGAGATTGCAAACAAAATAAGTTTAGGTAAGATGAACAAGTTCAAAGAGGAAAATGCTCTTCTGACTCAAGCTTGGGTTATGGAGCCAAAAAAAAAAGTGAAAGATATATTAAAAGAACTTTCAATTGCAGATCTTAAAATAAAAGAATTTTATAGAATTAAAATTGGAGAATAAATGTTTG
>OBOZ01000010.1_pt1 | contig 25028 bp, 25 predicted proteins | sample 1494301 | NCBI WGS metagenome assembly OBOZ01 (sample SAMEA3275628, study PRJEB22092) | marine metagenome | biome: Marine Biome; feature: Surface Water; material: Sea Water | collected 2014-06-23T09:30:00+00 | depth 2 m
CGCGACAGTGGTGCATCCCTGCCCGTTGAACAGACTCACCTGTTGACCGACTTGTGCCCGTAACACCCGAGCGAGATAGTGATGATTTCGTTCTGATAAAACCACCTCGCCTGACGCGTGACTTATTGTGTCCGCATACAGACGAGGTGTTCTCATGATCAGTACTTGTATGCTTCGGGCTTGAACGGGCCTTCGACAGACACACCGATGTACTTGGCTTGTTCGGCTGTGAGTTTGGTGATCACGCCGCCAAAGCCCTCAACCATGCAGCGAGCGACTTCTTCGTCGAGCTGCTTGGGTAGTACTTCAATGCCAATGTGCTTGGCCTTGTTTGCATCATCTAAGTCGGCAAAGCCGCGCTTGTACATTTCAATTTGGGCGAGCACTTGGTTGGCGAATGAGCCATCCATGATGCGTGACGGATGACCTGTCGCGTTACCGAGGTTCACTAGACGACCTTCTGCAAGTAGCAACAAGTAGTCGTCATCAGCATCCGAGCGGAACACTTGATGCACTTGCGGTTTGACTTCTTCCCAGCGCCAGTGAGAACGCATGTAGCTGGTATCGATTTCGTTATCGAAGTGGCCGATGTTGCAGACAATGGCCCCTTTCTTCACACACTGGAGCATCGCGCTGTCACAGACATCAATGTTACCGGTGGTGGTCACGAGAACGTCGGTGTCTTCGAGGAGCCGAGTATTCAGATCGTCGACATGGTTTGTTTTGATGCCATTGTTGTAAGGACTGACCACCTCAAAACCGTCCATGCAGGCTTGCATGGCGCAAATCGGATCTGATTCAGCGATTCGAACAATCATGCCTTCTTGGCGAAGGCTCTGAGCCGAACCTTTACCCACATCACCATAGCCGATGACGAGCGCGCGCTTACCAGATAACAACATATCCGTGCCGCGCTTGATGGCATCATTTAACGAATGTCGGCAACCATATTTGTTGTCGTTTTTCGCTTTTGTGACTGCGTCATTGACGTTGATCGCAGGAATCTTCAGCTCGCCATTTTTCAGCATATCGACGAGGCGGTGAACGCCAGTGGTGGTTTCTTCAGTCACTCCGTGGATGCGAGCGAGCATTTCTGGATATTTCTGGTGAACCATGTCAGTCAAGTCACCGCCATCGTCCAACAACATGTTTGCGTCCCAAGGCCGGCCATTTTTCAAAATGGTCTGCTCAACACACCATTCGCCTTCTTCATTGGTTTGACCTTTCCAGGCGTAGACCGGAACACCGGCAGCGACGATGGCCGCCGCAGCTTCATCCTGTGTTGAGAAAATATTACAGGAACTCCAGCGGACTTCAGCGCCGAGAGAAACCAGAGTCTCGATCAAAACGGCTGTCTGAACCGTCATATGGATGCAGCCAATGATTTTGGCTCCCTTCAGGGGTTGTTCAGCCTGATATTTTTCACGAAGACGCATTAACGCTGGCATTTCGCTTTCTGCCAGACGAATTTCCTTGCGTCCCCACTCTGCCAGAGACAGATCTTTGATTTTGTAGTCGCCGTTTAAAACGTCGGTTGGTAGTGCGCTCATAATAGTGCCTCTTCTGTTAATTAGAGTTTCGCGGCCGCGTCAGCCAATGCCTGTGCGCGGTCCGTGCGCTCCCAAGTCAGATCCAGATCATCGCGACCAAAATGACCATAGGCGGCCGTTGGGCGATAGATCGGGCGATTCAGATCAAGCATGGTCGAGATTGCTCTCGGGCGCAGGTCAAAGTGTGCGCGGACCAAGTGATCGAGTTGTGCGTTAGTGAATGTTGATGTGCCGAATGTCTCGACACGAATGGATGTCGGTTCAGCAACACCGATCGCATAGGACACCTGGACCTCGCAACGATCGGCCAAACCAGCGGCAACTAAATTCTTCGCCACATAACGTGCGGCATAGGCTGCTGAGCGATCGACTTTTGATGGATCTTTACCAGAAAAAGCGCCACCACCGTGGCGCGCCATCCCGCCGTAGGTATCCACAATGATTTTACGACCGGTCAATCCCGCATCACCGACCGGACCACCGATCACAAAACGCCCAGTTGGGTTGATGTGATACTTTGTTTGCTCCGTGAGCCATGCCTCTGGCAACACCGGCTGAATGATGTGCTCTTTGACATCGCGCTGGAGTTGCTCGAGAGAGACATCTTCGTCGTGTTGCGTTGAAAGAACAACCGCGTCAATACCGATAATGGTGTCACCGTCATAAGCGAACGTGACTTGACTCTTCGCATCAGGGCGTAGGTAGGGTAGGTCGCCGTTCTTGCGGACTTCTGCTTGTCTACGGACCAAGGTATGCGAGTAATGGATTGGAGCAGGCATCAAACTGTCGGTTTCGTTGGTCGCGTAACCAAACATCAAACCCTGGTCGCCGGCACCTTGCTCATGGTTTTCGGTTTGATCAACACCTTGGGCAATGTCTTGTGATTGCTTGCCAATGCCGTTCAGAACTGCACAGGTATTCCCGTCAAACCCGAGTGAGGAGTGGTCATAACCGATATCCAAAACCACTTGGCGAATGATGTCTTCGATATCGACCCACGTATTGGTGCGGACTTCGCCGGAAACGAGGACTAATCCAGTTTTGACCATTGTCTCGATGCCGGCGCGGGTGTACTTGTCGTCGGTGATGAGAGCATCAAGAATCGCGTCCGAGATCTGATCTGCCATTTTATCGGGATGGCCTTCTGATACAGATTCTGAGGTGAAATAGGTCAAATCGGTCATTACAAGAGTCCTGCGTTCGTCAAAGCAAACATAATTGTATAAAGATATCTTTATATGTCAATGTCAACGCAAAATCCCACCTTGTGGTTCTTCTCAGGTTTCATAACAATGCGGGTTCGAAATTTTTCTCCGTGATAAGAAAGGACGTCACATGACTGACCGCAGGGCGCTTGCCAACGCTATTCGATTTTTGAGTATTGATGCTGTGCAGGCCGCGAATTCAGGGCACCCAGGTGCCCCAATGGGAATGGCTGACATTGCCGAAGTGGTGTGGCGAGGCGTGCTCCGTCACAATCCGGCTGATCCACAATGGCCAAATCGTGACCGCTTTATCTTGTCCAATGGTCATGGCTCGATGTTGATTTACTCGTTGCTTCATCTCACAGGCTATGATGTGACGATCGAGGACCTCAAGTCCTTCCGCCAGTTGCATTCGCGAACCCCGGGACATCCTGAATATGGCTATACAGCTGGCGTTGAGACAACCACTGGGCCCTTAGGCCAGGGGCTGGCTAACGCAGTTGGAATGGCACTTGCTGAGCGAACGCTTGCCGCACAATTTAACCGCGATGATTTCCCAATCGTCGATCATCACACCTATTGTTTCGTGGGTGATGGTTGTTTGATGGAAGGGGTCAGCCACGAAGCATGCTCACTCGCCGGCACCCTTGGCCTTGGACAATTGATCGTCTTTTATGATGACAACGGGATTTCCATTGATGGTGATGTGCGCGGCTGGTTCAGTGATGACACGCCGGCCCGATTTGAGTCCTATGGCTGGCAAGTGATTCGCGGTGTCGATGGTCATGATGCAACGGAAATTGAAACAGCGCTGAAGACGGCGCGACAGGAGTCCTCACGTCCAACACTGATTTGTTGTCGAACTGTCATTGGTTTTGGCTCTCCGAATCTCGCAGGCAGTGAAAAGACGCATGGTGCACCGTTGGGGGATGCAGAAATTCAAGCGACACGCGACGCTTTAGGATGGACGCATGGACCCTTCGAGGTTCCTGCTGATATTCGACATGCGTGGGATGCAACAGAGGCTGGTGCGAAGGCACAAGCTGAATGGGCTCAATTATTCGCACGCTATCGCGAGCAGTACCCTGAACTTGCGGCTGAATTTGAGCGTCGGGTTTCCGGCGATCTGCCAGCAGATGCGATGACCGCCTTGGATCAAGCCATTCGCCGGACGCAATCAGAGTCGCCAAAGCTTGCGACGCGAAAAGCCTCTCAGAATGCGATCGAAGTCGTGGCCAAAGTATTTCCGGAGGTACTCGGTGGTTCTGCGGATTTGGGTCACTCCAACTTGACTGTTTGGCCTGACTGTCAGGCGAATACCGTCACGAATCCCGGTGGCAACTATATGCATTATGGAGTTCGGGAGTTTGCTATGTGCGCCCTGATGAACGGTGTTGCTTTACATGGTGGGTTCTTGCCCTTTGGCGGAACCTTCTTAATTTTCATGGAATATGCTCGAAATGCGGTGCGGATGGCGGCTCTCATGAAGCAGCGCGTTATTTACGTCTTCACCCATGATTCGATCGGTTTGGGTGAAGATGGTCCGACGCACCAGCCAATCGAGCAGCTCGCAAGCCTGCGAGCGACCCCTGGTCTTGAGACTTGGAGGCCTTGTGACACGACAGAAACTTTCGTTGCCTGGAAAGAAGCGGTGGCCTATCAAGGACCGACAGCGCTTGCCCTCTCGCGTCAGGGATTGGCCAATCAGCCACGTGATGACCAGCAGTTGGCTGACATCGCTCGTGGCGGTTATGTGTTGAAACCCGAGACCGGCGCTTTGGACCTCATTGTGATCGCGACAGGATCTGAGGTTGAATTGGCCGTTGCGGCGGCTGACATTCTTGGCAGCGGTGTTCGCGTGGTTTCAATGCCATCGACCAGTCGATTTGACCAACAAGATGCCAGTTATCGGGAATCGGTTCTACCAGGCACCTGCGCGAAACGGTTAGCCATCGAAGCAGGCCATCCTGATGGTTGGTACAAATATGTGGGACTTCAGGGTGCTGTGATTGGGATGCGCACCTTTGGTGAGTCTGGGCCGGGCGGTGAGGTGATGAAACATTTCGGTTTTACCGTTGATCATGTCGTTGAATCGGCTAAGGCACTATAATTGGCTTGGCGTCTGGGAATTAATGGCTATGGCCGAATTGGCCGGTGTGTGGTTCGTGCGTTGGCTGAACGGGGTCTGTTTGATCGCATTCAACCGGTTTTGATCAATGATCCAGCCGATGCGGAGAGTTTGGTGCATCTGACCCACTACGATTCCACGCATGGCCGCTCTGAACGGTTGTTTCAGAAGGATCCGCACGGTGGTTACTTGCTGAATGGCCGTTCGATTGCGCTGACACACCATCAGTCACCAAGCGAGATTGCCTATCCAGAGACTCCCGTTGATGTGGTCCTCGAGAGCTCTGGGCGCTTCGCAAATCGCGACTCTGCTGATGCGCATCGTTCGCAAGGTGCTCCTCGTGTTCTGATCGGTGCGCCAGGCGGTCCCGATGTCGATTTAACGGTAGTTTATGGATTGAATCATTTGGCTTTGACGGAGTCCCATCGCGTGATTTCAGCAGCCAGCTGCACCACGAACTGTCTTGCTCTTGGTGTTTTTGGATTGACACGATCAGTCTCTATTGAGCGCGGGTTTTATACGACGATTCATGCAGTGACTAATGATCAGGTGTTGATTGATACCGCTCACCGTGATTTAAGGCGCGGTCGATCTGCGCACAGCTCGATGATTCCAACGAGTACCAATGCGATTAAGGCGTTGGAATGGGTCATGCCTGAACTGTCCGGACGCATCCAGGGATTTTCAATGCGCGTCCCGACACAAAACGTGTCCTGTGTTGATCTCACCGTCGAGTTCAGTCGCGAGGTCACAGAGACTGAGATCATGGATGCAATGCATCAATGGTCACAAATCCAAGGCGGCCTTTTTGCTGTGAACGAGGAGCCTTTGGTGTCCATCGATTTTAACCATCATCCGGCATCATCGATCTTTGATGCAACGCAATTGATGGTGAACGGGCGGCTGGTGAAGTTGCTTTTTTGGTATGACAACGAATGGGGTTATTCCAATCGTGTCATCGATTTACTGCTGCATTGGCAGTCCATTTCAAGGGAGTGAATCAAATGATCAAAACGATGTCTGATTTAAAGGTGCAAGGAAAGCGCGTACTGGTTCGTCAGGACTTGAATGTCCCCATTAAAGATGGCCAAGTGACTTCAACGGCACGAATTGATGCTGCAATACCGACCCTTCAATCTCTTCTCGAGCAAGGCGCTCAAGTGGCTGTGATGAGCCATTTAGGACGCCCTAAAGAAGGTGTGTGCGAGCCGGAATTCAGTTTAGCCCCGGTTGCGGCAACGCTGTCTGCGAAGCTTGGGCGTGATGTTCCATTAGTGACCGACTGGATTGATGGGTTTGAACAGTCTGCAGATTTGGTGTTGTTGGAGAACGTTCGGTATCTCAAGGGTGAAAAGAAAGACGATGAAGCCTTGTCAAAACAAATGGCAGCCTTATGTGATGTGTATCTGATGGACGCATTTGGCACAGCTCACCGTGCGCAGGCTTCAACCCATGGAGTTGGGCGCTTTGCACCTGAGGTTGCAGCCGGACCACTGATAGCGGCTGAGCTTGACGCTCTGGGAAAGGCGCTTGCGAATCCTGAACGCCCCGCGGTTGCGATCGTGGGCGGCTCGAAAGTGTCAACAAAGCTTGACGTCTTAACGGAACTCGCCAATCAGGTCGACCAGATTGTGGTTGGTGGGGGGATCGCGAATACTTTTCTGGTTGCAGCGGGTTATCCAGTCGGTCAATCGTTGATGGAAGTGGATTTGATCGAAACAGCGAAGACTTTGATGTCGAAGGTCGATATCCCGCTCCCTGTTGATGTGGTGGTGGCAACGGAATTTTCGATCGACGCAGAGGCAACCGTGAAGCGGGTGCAGGATGTGGCTGATAATGACATGATTTTAGATGTGGGCCCCAAGACTCAGGCGTCGTACCAGGAGCTCATGGCGTTGGCAAAAACCATTCTTTGGAACGGTCCGGTCGGTGTGTTTGAATTCCCGCAATTTGAGGGTGGAACGCGAGCGTTGTCGATGGCGATCGCAGCCAGTGATGGCTTCAGTTTAGCCGGAGGTGGCGATACCTTAGCGGCCATTGATCAGTTTGGTATCGCTGACCAAATCAGTTACATCTCGACAGGTGGTGGTGCGTTCCTTGAGTTTGTTGAAGGAAAAGAGTTACCAGCGGTTCACATGTTGAAATCCAGAAACGAGTCTTAGGGAGTTTTATGGCTTTAATCAGTTTGCGCCAGATGTTGGACCATGCTGCGGAGCAGGGATATGGAGTGCCAGCCTTTAATGTGAATAATCTCGAGCAGATGCGAGCAATCATGGAAGCTGCTGATGCAATGGATGCTCCAGTGATTGTGCAGGCATCAGCCGGCGCTCGAAAGTATGCAGGGAGTCGCTTTTTAAGTCATTTAATTGAAGCGGCGATCGAGGAATTTCCGCAGATTCCGGTGTGTATGCACCAAGATCACGGGGCATCGCCGGATGTGTGTCAGCAATCGATTCAACTTGGTTTCTCATCGGTGATGATGGATGGCTCATTGCTGGCTGATCAAAAGACTCCAGCAAGCTATGAGTACAATGTTGATGTGACCACTTTGACAACGCGGATGGCTCATGCATGCGGTGTCTCTGTCGAAGGTGAGCTCGGGTGTCTGGGGTCTCTTGAAACCGGACAGGCCGGCGAAGAGGATGGCGTTGGCGCAGAAGGGACGCTGTCGCATGATCAGATGCTGACCGATCCAGATGAGGCGGCTGACTTTGTGAAAGCCACTGGGGTTGACGCGCTGGCGATTGCGATTGGTACATCGCACGGAGCTTATAAATTTACCCGCCCACCGACAGGCGATATTCTCGCGATTGATCGCATTAAGGCGATTCATCAGCGGATTCCGGATACCCACTTGGTGATGCATGGTTCGAGTTCTGTCCCACAGGATTGGTTGGCTGTGATCAACGAATGTGGAGGTGAGATTCCAGAAACCTACGGCGTTCCTGTTGAAGAGATTCAGGAAGGAATCAAATATGGGGTTCGCAAAGTCAATATTGATACCGATTTACGGTTAGCGTCGACGGGCGCCATTCGGCGGTCCTTAGCGAAACATCCGGCGGAGTTTGATCCACGGAAATATTTGAAAGAAGCAACGCAGGCGATGAGCGAGATCGTGAAAGCCCGTTATGAAGCGTTTGGCTGCGCCGGTCAGGCATCAAAAATCAAAGTGATTGGGCTTGACGCGATGGCATTGCGGTATGCATCTGGTGAGCTTGATCCTCGGATTTCCTGAGGACGTATCGGGGGCGAGCGGTCACGCGCTCCCCCGACATGCTCTCGTGGATTAGAACAAGACGCGGCAGCGAATCGTGCCTTCGATTTCAGATAGCTTTTCAAGTGCGACGTCTGAGTAATCTCTGTCCACATCAATCACCACATAACCAATTTTGTCCGAGGTCTGGAGGAACTGGGATCCAATGTTGATTTGGTTTTCTGCAAATACGGTATTAATTGCTGAGAGAACGCCCGGTCGATTTTCATGGACATGCAATACGCGATGATGATTGGGGTGCGGTGGTAAGGCGACCTCTGGGAAATTCACGCTGGTGAGCGTAGATCCGTTATCTGAATATCGCACCAGTTTTTCTGCAACTTCAACACCGATATTTTCCTGAGCTTCTTGCGTTGAACCACCAATATGTGGCGTTAAAATCGCGTTGTCGAATCCACGCAGCGGCGACAGAAACTCGTCGTTGTTGGATTTTGGTTCAACAGGGAACACATCGATGGCAGTTCCCAGGAGATGGCTATCAGCCAGTGCTTTGGTCAGTGCATCGATATCCACTACGGTTCCGCGAGATGCATTGATCAAGATGCTCTTTGGTTTCATTTGACTGATGCGTTCTTGGTCAATCAAATTACGCGTTGAGGGAAGATCTGGAACGTGCAGCGTGACGATATCCGCCTGTCCTAGCAGGGCCTCCAGAGACGGGATTTGTGAAGCGTTACCCAACGGTAGTTTCGATACAACATCATAAAAAATGACGCGCATCCCAAGCCCTTCAGCCAGAACAGAGAGTTGTGAGCCGATTGAACCATAGCCCACGATACCCAACGTTTTCCCTCGAATCTCAAAGGAATCATTGGCGGTTTTGGCCCAACCACCACGATGTGCTTTGGCATTTTTTTCAGGGATCCCGCGAAGCAGTAGGATGGCTTCAGCGAGCACCAGTTCGGCCACAGATCGCGTATTGGAGTAGGGTGCATTGAAGACGACAACGCCATGCTCTGTGGCAGCAGTCAGATCCACTTGGTTGGTCCCAATGCAGTAACAACCGACTGCAACCAGTTTGTCAGCAGCTTCAAAGATGTCTCGAGTCAGGGTGGCTCTTGACCGAATGCCGAGAAAATAGACGCCTTCCAGCCGACTTTTCAGCTCTTCACCGGTGAGTGCTGTTTTGACTGTCTCGATGTTCTGATAGCCAGCATCGCGGAAGATGCGCTCGGCTGATGGATGGATCCCTTCGAGAAGAAGGATTTTTAATTTCGATTTGTCGAACGATGTAGTCATTTAAGCGTCTCGTGAAAATTCAAGAATGTCAGTTTCTGATGCCAGTAACAAAATATCAGCTGGGCGTCTCGCGAACAGGCCACAGGTCACAACACCCGGGATTTGGTTGATCGCCAATTCTAATCCTTTTGGGTCGGTAATGGACATGTTATAGACGTCTAGGATGATGTTTTCGTTATCTGTGACAACCCCTTGGCGATACTCAGGATTACCGCCGAGTTCAACCACTGCGCGCCCGACTATGCTTCGCGCCATTGGAATCACCTCGATTGGCAATGGAAATTCTCCCAGTACCTCAACGCGTTTTGAGTCATCAGCAATACAAATAAATTGTGCCGATGCTTCGGCAATGATTTTTTCTCGCGTCAAGGCTGCGCCACCGCCTTTGATCAGGTTCAGTCGCGGATCGGCTTCATCTGCGCCGTCAACATAGACGGGCAGTGATCCGGTTGCATTTAAATCCAAGAGTTCAATGCCGTATTGAGTCAGGCGATCTTCTGTAGCCTTGGATGAGGCAACCGCACCGAGGATTTCAATGCCACTCTCGGCCAACACGTCAATGAAACAATTGGCTGTTGACCCTGTTCCGATTCCAATGGGGGTTTCTGGATCGAGAAGGTGTCGGACTTTTTCAAAAGCGGCTTCGGCCACCTGGCGTTTTTTCGCATCCTGGCTCATCGTGATCTCCATAAAGGGAGGCAAAATCATAGCTGTTAGAAAGCGCAGACGCTATGATGAAGGGCTTGTGTTTGGATTTCTCATGTTTGACACCCTGATTAAAAAGATTTTGTCGGCGCGCGTCTATGACGTTGCGATCGAAACTCCAGTTCATCAAGCGCCCTTTCTCTCAAAGCGCTTGGGCCGCCCCGTGCTTCTGAAACGCGAAGATCTCCAGCCGGTGTACTCCTTTAAGTGTCGGGGTGCATACAACAAAATGGTTGGGATTTCAAAAGACGTGCTAGCGAAGGGTGTGATTGCGGCGTCAGCAGGGAATCATGCACAAGGGGTCGCTCTTGGTGCACAGAAATTAAAAATCCCAGCAGTGATTGTGATGCCGACCACCACACCTGAGATCAAGGTGCGGTCAGTCAAGGCACGAGGTGCGCAAGTCATTCTTCATGGCGACAGTTTTGATGAAGCCCTTGCGAAAAGTCAGGAGTTGGTTGACGAGTTCGGCTACACCTACTTGCACCCCTTCGATGACATTGAGGTCATTGCCGGGCAGGGAACGGTGGCCATGGAGCTTCTTCGGCAGGTGACGCGCCCAGTCGATGCGGTATTCATCCCGGTGGGCGGCGGCGGTCTGGCTGCGGGGATGGCGGCTTACATTAAATATGTGCGACCAGAGATCAAAGTGATTGCAGTCGAGCCAGAGGATGCTGCCTGTTTGGCTGCAGCGATGGATGATCAAGAGCGTGTGGTCCTGCCGCAAGTCGGTTTATTTGCTGATGGTGTAGCGGTCAAGCAGATCGGAGAGAGCACCTTTAACGTTCTGAGAGAGACCTGTGATGAGGTGATCACTGTTACCACTGATGAAATCTGTGCGGCGGTGAAGGATGTCTTTGATGATGTGCGGAGTGTCAATGAGCCCGCTGGTGCCTTGTCGGTTGCTGGTCTCAAAAAATACGCTGAGCGTGAAGGACCTGGTGAAGCTTTAGTTGCCGTGCTCTCGGGGGCAAATGTCAATTTCGACCGGATTCGGCATGTTGCCGAACGGGCAGAAGTCGGTGAAAAGCGCGAAGCGATTCTCGCGGTGACTATTCCAGAGCGGCCTGGAGCATTCAAAGTATTTTGTGAGCAAATTGGAAGTCGCAACATCACAGAATTTAACTATCGGTTTGCAGATCAAGAGCAGGCACATATTTTTGTGGGTGTGACGACTGATCCAAGAACGGATGACCGGACACAGCTCGTCACTCAGTTGAACGAAGCCCATCTTCCTGTGGTTGATATGACTGACAACGAGCTGGCAAAACTTCACATTCGTCACATGGTTGGCGGGCGGAGTGCTGCGGCGGGTTCTGAGTTGGTGTTTCGTTTTGAATTTCCTGAGAGGCCGGGCGCGTTGTTGAAGTTTTTAAACAAGATTGGATCGCGCTGGAACATTTCCGCATTTCATTATAGAAATCATGGCGCAGCCTATGGTCGGGTATTGGTTTCGATGCAAGCCGATCTGTCTGAGCGTGATGAGTTGTCGAGTTATTTTGATGACATCGGCTATACCTACTTTGATGAAACTGAAAATCCGGCAGTTAGCCTCTTTATGAAAAGTTGATTCTCATAAATCATTTTAACTCGCTATAAAAGTTGACATTTTTATTTTTTGTCGTATTCTGCACGAAATTCGGACAGGTGCAGGATGCATGAATCGTCGCGATCCACTGAAAATGCTCATGATGATTGGCAGCCTTATTTTGGCAGTCACAGTTGCGCACAGCGCAATTATCGGCGGATAAACCCGTCTTCGGTAATGATCCAGTCGAACGACTGATCCCAGTCTTCCGGTTCAAATTGTGTCTCTTGCGTGGCATAGGCCACGCCAATCCGAACCGGCGCTTTTGCCGGGCAATGCTCAAGTGCGCGATCATAAAAGCCACCGCCCATCCCTAATCGATAGCCTTGTCGGTCGAAGCCACAGCAAGGCATGATCAACCAATCAAGTGCGCGCAATTCTGTCACCTTATTCTGTTTGGATGTCCGGATCCCGAATCGTCCGATGACGAGATCTGTTTCTTGCTGATAAGCCACCATTTCCATGGTGGTGTTGGATAGGATCCGTGGAATCAGCAATTCATGAGTGCGGCTGAAAACATGTTGATGGAAGGTGTCTAGGTTGACCTCAGAGCCGAACGCCAAATAAGAGCCGATCCGCAGGGGCTGCTGTGGCAGGATGTCGATTAAGTACTCTGAAATCCGCTGATTCAAGGTCTCTCGGTGTGCAGGGCTGAGCCCGTCTCTCAGGGTCAATAGTTGGGATCTGAGCGCGTCTTTAGACATAAAACCCCCAGGTTGCCGCTGTCAGTTTAGCCCTTGAACCCAACGGTTCAAGGCGGAAAACGCAAACATACATTAGGCTTTCCGCGAACGGACCTGCGCACCGCATGCTTTGTGCTTCCCTGGAAAAAGAGTATCGGCTCAGGGACATCACCGACTGGCGAACAACCCAGGTTGAGTTAAGTATATCAGCCTGCTTCCGACTCAGACAGCCGTTCGAGTGTGGTACCGATTCGTTCAGCGAGACGTTTCAAGTCTTCATCAGCATCGCTTGTCTCGCCAGTCAGGTGTTCGTGGGCGATATTCAGGGCGGCCATGACGGCTAAACGCTCGAGTGCACTGTTCCCCGTTTTTTCTTGAATGTCTCGCATTCGGTTGTCGACGAACTCTGCAGCAGCCTCAAGCTCGTGCTCCTGACCGGCTGGGCAGGCGACCGGGAATTCACGTCCTAAAATCTGTACGCGAACGGTTGCGATTTCGGTCATGACAGTACCTCATAATTCTTGAGTCGACCTAAAACGGCTTCGATATGATGGCGCGCTTCATCACGCTGCTTTAGCAGCACCGCGCGGGCACGCTTGAGATCCACCTGCTGTTTCCGCAAGTGGCGATTCTCTTGATCTAGGCGCTCGGAAAGTTGGATCAGTTTCTCAACTTGCTGTTCCAACTCATGCAAATCATTACGCATTTAGGTTTCCCTTTAACTCATGCGCATCATACGTCTGCTCTCTCTCAGGTACAACAGACGTGATACAGTTATCGCTTCAGGAGGTGTCCGATGATCGAAGAATTATACCGTGCGATGGATGACTGGTTGGTTGACCAGAATTCCGATATTCGAGCCTCAGAAACCCAAGGATTGCTTGCAGGACTAATGGCCGCAAATATCAACGTTCGGCCCGATGAGTATGTTGCCCGCCTTACTGAGTACGCAGATTTACAACCGGGTTGCCTGGTTCAGGTCGCGGACTCACTAGACACTTTATTTAGCAATCTGCATGAGAGTTGGTCTGGGATAGGCCTGGATTTTGAAATGCTGCTACCGGAAGACGATGAGCTCATCGAAGAACGAGCTGATGCACTTGGTGCCTGGTGTGAAGCGTTTTTGGCAGGACTCGGACTGTCGGGTGAGTTGTCCAAAGACAAAAAGCTTTCAGCAGATGTTCGTCAGGCGCTCGAAGATTTGTCTGAAATTGCGCGAATTGAAGCCGATGGTGATGATGAATCCCTTGAAAAAGCCTTCGCCGACGTCAGTGAACATGTTCGGCTAGGCGCTTTGTTAATTGCCACCGACTTGAGGGGTGACCAAAACGATGCGCCTCATGAGCCGATTGTCCATTAAGTGAGTCAGTCCATGTTTTCTCTACACGTTTATCAGGAGCGACGTCAGCGATTGAAAGCGCTGATGCCTGAGAAGTCGCTCGCGATTGTTGCAGCGGCTGCCGAAGTCATTCGAAACCGTGATGCCGAGTATCCATTTCGGCAATCCAGTGATTTTTGGTATCTCACAGGATTTACTGAGCCAGATGCGGTTTTGGTTATTGGGCCCGGACAGCCAGATCGGTTATTTGTCAGGCCAAAACATCCAGAGCAAGAAGTCTGGACTGGACGGCGCATGGGTCCGGATCATGTCAAACACCGATTGGGGATTGATCAGGGGTATCCGCTGGAGGCCCTCGATACAGAGTTAAAAACGTTGTTGGCGGAGATCGCTTGGGTCGAATATCCCTTTGGTTGTCAGAAATCGACAGCGATTGTCGATCAAGCTATCAAAGCTAGGGGTTTGCGATCACGGCGGAGTGATTTGCTCTCCCACCGTGCCGATTTGTCGAGACATTTGAGCCAGGCACGATTGATCAAATCGCGTCAAGAGATCGACATCATGAAAGAAGCTGGTCGGATTTCTGCACAGGGACATATTGCAGCGATGCAGGCCTGCGAACCTGGGATGACAGAAGATCAACTGGCATCTGTGGTTGAGCATCAGTTCCGCATGGACGGCTCCCCGTCGATCGCCTATCAAACCATCGTTGGTGGCGGGGACAATGCCTGTATTTTGCATTACATCGACCGGACCGACCGATTGCGATCGGGTGATTTGGTGTTGATCGATGCCGGTTGCGAGGTGCTAGGTTACGCAGGTGACATCACGCGTACCTTTCCTGTCAATGGATCGTTTACCAACGCACAGGCAGAACTTTATGATCTGGTACTGAGCGCACAATCTGAGGCGATTGCTCAGATGGTGGTCGGGAAATCAATAAAATTGTTCCATGAGACGGCGGTTCGTCGCCTGACTGAGGGACTCATCGAGCTCAACATCATCGAAGGCCCGTTAGAGTTGGCGCTAGAGGATAAGCGTTATCTTCCCTACTACATGCATGGGACCGGTCATTTTTTGGGCCTTGATGTCCATGATGTTGGGGCTTATGAGCATGAGGGCCAGCCGGTTGAATTGGCTGAAGGGATGGTGATTACCTGCGAACCTGGATTGTACATCAGTCAGTCATCTGTTGCTCCCGCTCGGTATCGAGGGATTGGGATTCGGATTGAAGATGACGTCTTCATTACCGGGCGCGGTCCAGAGGTGCTCACTGCAAAGGTCCCTAAAGAACGAGCAGAGATCGAAGCTCTGATGCGAGGCTGAGGGTGCAGATCAGTGTCATTGGTGGTGGTCCGATCGGCTTGATTGCCCGCACTGCACTCGAGCAAGAGGGTCACAAGGTTCGGCAATTTGATCCTTCGACGGAAAAACCGAAGATGTCACTGGCGTTGGCGGAGTCGACCCTTGCCCTCCTGGATCGCATTGGCATCCAATTAGAAGCAGGCGAAGATCTCACAGAAATCCTGGTGAATGAGCAAGGATTGCCGGGTTCGATGCTCCTTCGGGCATCGGAATGTGGATATCCTCGGTTTGGACGGGTGATCTGTTCGCTGGCGCTTGAAGCAGCGCTGACCGAGCACACCTCGGATCGGATTGAGCCATTGTCGGTGTCGCAAGTCCGGGCTCGGAGTGCTCAACACAACCCATCAGTTGAGCTGGCTTCTGGTGAAATGATTCATCCAGATCTGGTGATTTTGGCCGATGGGGGCCGAAGTGGACTCACTGAGTCATTGGGGCTGACAGCTCAGCGGCGACCGTTTTATCGCTCAGCGATCATGGGCCGCATTCAGGTGGACACCCCACAGGCTGGTCGGGCTTATGAGCGATTTATTGGTACAGGCCCGTTGGCAATCCTGCCTATCGAGTCGTCGACCTATGGGTTTGTTTGGTCACTGGATCCGGCGTATGCAGAACGCTTAAGTCAAATGCCGGAGACATTGATTCGTGCTTTACAGCAAGCGATCCCCGCTGAGCTTGGCGGCATTGAATTCGCCTCGGAGCCGGTCGTGATTCCGTTGGTAGAGCGCTGGGTCGACCAGCCCTACCGACCGGGAGTGGTGTTGATCGGGAATGGCGCGCAGACCATTCATCCAGTCGCAGGCCAAGGTCTGAATCTTGCACTTCGGGGTGTCAACCTGCTGGTTGATGCACTGCACACGCAGCAACCTGATGACGCAGTCAAAACAGCTTTTTTCCAATGGCGCATGAATCGTGATGCAACCCGATTGGCTTCATCCAGTCTTGAGGCCTTATTTGATCGCGAGCTGTTTCCGCGGAAGCTCGTCACCAGCCTTGGGATGGCCTTTGGCGACCAAAGTCTTTGGCTGAAGCGAAAAATTGCTGAGGCCGGTATGGGAGTGATTTCGTGAAGACCCTTGTCATCGGTGGTGGATCCATTGGTCTGGCAGCGGCTGTTGTTTGTCACCGAGCCGGTCATCAAGTGATTGTGTTTGATCCGGTTGGATTTCAACCCGTTGAGCCAACCGTTGAGACGGATGCTCGCGTTTGGGCGCTTGGACCGAAATCGACAGGTTTTTTGTCAGACATTCATGCTTGGTCGCCCGATGCTCGCGTGTGTTGCTATCGATCAATGAGAGTCGTCGATGCCCGTAGTGATGCCAGAGTCACCTTTGCAGACCCAAGGCTTGGCCATCTCGTCGAAGCACATTGGGTGCGTAATCAACTGTTAAAAACTGTTGGGGAAAGCCCCATTCAATGCTTAGAGCAAGTGGTTGCACGAGTTGACCCTCAAGGATGTGTCACCCTCGAAAATGATCAGACGATCGACTCCGATTTCGTGATCTTTGCGGAAGGTCGGCAAGCAACAACGGCTCAAGCATCCGGTTTCGAATTAATGGATGGTGGGTATCATCAGCGGGCGCTGGTGGGAACTCTTCACTGCGAGCAACCGCATGACGGTGAGGCATTTCAGATCTTTACTGAGCAGGGCCCTTTGGCGCTGTTGCCACTCCCAGATCGCGATGGCGAGCATCGAGTCAGTGTGGTGTGGTCTTTGCCAACCGATGCGGCCGATGCGCTCGCACAGTGCAGTACTGACATGCTTGCTGCACGATTGGCTCGTGAGAGTGAAGCCGCGCGAGGGGCATTACGATTTGTCAGCGATCCTGCTTGGATTCCGATTTCTCAACACGCACTCAAACGCGACGCACTTGGTTGTTTGCTCGCAATCGGTGATACAGCGCATGGGATTCTGCCCTTGGCAGGCCTGGGTGCCAATCTTGGTTTTGCTGATGTGATTGCGCTACAGCAGGCGCTACGATCGCACCCATCCGCTGCCGGTGATCGGTTAGCTAGAACGGTGGCGCGCGAGCGATGCATGGATCACCGGACGGTGGCGATGGTGATGGGATTATTTTCCGACGTGTTCCGATCCGATCAACCCATGATTCAATTGGGTCGCAGTATGGCCTTGAGAACCGCAGATCGACATCCAATGATTCGATCACTGATTCAGGAGTTGGCAGGCTAATGTTCACAGGCATTGTGCAAGGATTGGGTGAAGTCACACAGATCCGTGATGATCAAGGAATTCGACGGATCCAGGTTCGCATGCCTCAAGGGCGAGACACGGATCTTCACACTGGAGCATCGATTGCCGTTAACGGTGTGTGCCTCACGGTCACGGGTTGGGACCAGCAGGGTGTGCAATTTGATGTGATTGATGAGACGCTCAGATTGACCAATCTTGGTGAGTTGCAAACTGGCTTTTGGGTGAATGTCGAACGTGCCGCTCGGTTTGGTGATGAGATTGGTGGCCATGTGCTTTCCGGTCATATCCATGGGCAGGCTGAAGTCACTGAAGTCATTGAAACAGAGGCGAATCTGGCTGTTTGGTGGCGTGTTCCTGAGTCTCTGCTGAAATATGTCTTACCCAAGGGCTATGTGTCACTGAATGGGTGTTCGTTGACCGTCGGCGAAGCCAGTCGTGATGGGCAGATGAGTATTCACCTGATCCCAGAGACTCGTGCACTCACCACCTTCGGTCGGATCAAGCCAGGAGATCACTTAAACTTAGAAATTGATTCCCAGACACAAGCGATTGTCGATACGGTTGAACGGGTACTGGAACAGCGTTTGTGAAGGCTTGGCAACGGATTCTTGCCGATTCGTTAACGACATCGAATCAATTATTATCGCGGCTGGGCCTGATGACCGATCAGGTGCAATCTGTCGATCAGTCACCAGATTTTCCGGTCCGAGTGCCGGAACCTTTTGTCACCCGGATGGTGCCTGGTGATCCTCACGACCCCTTATTACGCCAAGTGTTAGCAGTTGCTGACGAGCGCCACGTGATGCCCGGATTTGTGAAGGACCCTTTGGATGAACTTTTGGGCTCGATGCCCGGGGTATTGCATAAATACCGATCGCGGGTCTTGGTGATCTACCGTGGTGGTTGCGCCATTAATTGCCGCTATTGCTTTCGACGTCATTTTCCCTATCAGGAGAATACGCTGACCGCGAGAGACTTTGATGGATTGGTGAGCTACCTCAAGGCGCATCCGGAAGTCAATGAAGTGATTTTGTCAGGCGGTGATCCATTGATGGCTGACGATCAAGCCCTTTCTGGTTTGTTTGTTCGGTTGGAATCTGTATCAAGCATTCACCGGTTACGGATTCATACGCGGTTACCCATTGTGATTCCAGAGCGAGTCACTGACACGCTGTGCCAGACCATTGCTGCGACCACCTTACCTGTGGTGATGGTGTTGCATAGCAACCATGCCAACGAAATTGATCAGTCGGTGATGGATGCAGTCAGTCAATTGCGTGCGGTCTGTCGTTCGGTATTAAATCAATCGGTGATCTTAAAAGGGATCAATGACTCTGCAGATGTGCTCGTTGCCTTAAGCGAACGGTTGTTTGAGGCAGGGATTGATCCGTATTATTTAAATGTCTTAGACCGAGTATCCGGGGCGCATCATTTTGACGTGTCTGATCTGGAAGTGGCTGCGCTTCATCAAGCGTTATTGAATGCGTTACCTGGATATTTGGTACCAAAGCTCGTCCGAGAAGTGCCAGGGATCGGCCACAAAGTGCAATGGAAGGGAACGACGCATTGATGATGTCGACGATTTTGATTTGGATAGCGGGCGCTTGGGGCGCTGGTCAAATCGCGCGTTGGGCGGCGTTGCCGCCATTGGTGGGCTATCTGACTGCGGGAGCCTTGTTCGCGGCCAATGGATTAGGCGATAGCCAACATTGGTTAGAGATCCCCTCGGAAATTGGGGTGGAACTCTTACTGTTTGCGGTTGGCCTCAAAATGAATCCCCGATCGATTTTCCGATTTGATGTCGCTTTCGGGACGCTTTTGCATCTGATGTTGTCAGCTTGCATTCTGGCACTGGCTCTAACGCAGGATTTATCCATTGAGATGAAGATTGCGCTAGCGCTGACGCTCGGGTTTTCAAGTACTGTCGTCGCAGCCAAAGGCCTTGAGGCGCGTCGAGAAATCCGGGCATTTCATGGTCGGTTGTCGATCAGTATTCTTGTTCTGCAGGATTTAGTGGCGGTCACTTTGTTAGCCGTCGGCGGAGACTCTGCACCCTCACCGTTTGCATTAGGTCTTTTGGCCATCCCATTGGTGGCGCCTTTGTTAAGAAAAGGATTGGAAAAGCTCTCGCCTGAGCCCGAATTGCACCTTTTGGTTGGGGTGTTGTTGGCCTTGGTGTTGGGCGCTCAGTTATTCAAAGCAGTCGGTGTGAGTGGGGAATTGGGTGCTTTGGTGATGGGAATGGTTTTTGCGAATCATCCAGTCGCTAAGGGGATTGCCAATTACTTGTGGGGCATCCGCGAGTTGCTGTTGATTGCGTTTTTCTTGCGAGTCGGGATGCAAGTTCCGCTCGATCTACAGATCGTGATGGATGCCTTGCCGCTTCTCTTGTTGCTGCCCTTGAAATTGGCTGTCCTTTTTGGTCTGTTGGTGCTGATTCGACTGCGTGCCTACACCGCTTTTTTGATGTCGATCACCTTATTTTCATACTCTGAATTTGCACTCATTGTGGCGGCAGCATGGGCAAATAGTGGCTTGATTCCGTCCACAGTGTTGCCAATCATCGCCGTTGCAGTCACTTTGAGCTTTGTGATTTCTGCGCCGCTGAATCGCTATGCACACGAGTTATATGAGCGATATGAAGGCTTTCTTGGACGACTGGAGCGCACGGACCGGCACCCGGACGAGCAACCGCTGACACTTGGCGGAGCGCATGTGTTGGTGATCGGGATGGGTCGCATTGGGACCGCGGTGTTTGACAGTCTGACTGAAGATGGCGAAAAGGTCGTTGGGATTGATGCGGATCCGGGAAAGTTAGAATCGCATCGCCAAGCGGGCCGCCGTGTGGTGTTTGCAGATGCTGAGGATCCCGGGTTTTGGAATCATCTCCGATTTGGACGGCTAGAAGCTGTGGTGTTGACTATGCCGGAGCCTGAATCCCAGTGCTGGGCGACCCATCGACTCCGCGATCGTGGATTTGAGGGGGTCATCGCGGTGAGTACGCGTTCCCGTCATACAGTCACTCGCGTCAAGGAGGCCGGGGCTGACTTGATCTATGATGCCCACGATGCCGCTGGGTTGGGATTAGGTAAGGCGGTTCTCACTTGTCTTGGTGACGAGCGATTAGATAATCCCGAGCCTCGTTGATCAGAGCAGCTAAGTAATCTGTTCCATCTTTGTCGGGGTGCATTTTACCCATGAGTTTCCGATGTGCTGAGCGGATTTCAGCAGGTGTTGCGTTTTCATCAATTCCTAAGATTTCTGCAGCGCGCTTGACTGTCATCGGCTCATCATTGGCTTGCCTTTGTTGATTGGCATGGGCTGTGCCTGCGCTTGCTGCTGCTCCCAAGCCAAGGATTTGCCGAAGCTGTGGAAACATGGAGAGTAATCCCCGCATGCTCCACAGCCGTCGACCAAAGGCCGCGACTGGCGCAGCTAAGGCAGCGAGTGCTGGCAATTTTCCAGTGACGACGAGCAACAAAATGCCGATAGCGACAGCGCCACCGACGACTTTCCACTTGTTTTCAGCGAGCCATCCCTTGGTTGATCCGCGTGTCAGCAGATACATCAGGGCGAGAACCGCGAGGGTGATGATAAGTAATCTCATGTTCAATATTTATCTGGACAAAACTAGGACAAACTTGCCACACTACGAGGTATGGCTACATTAGAAACAATTTCAAGTGTCGACACATCTCCGCGTCACCCGATTCGTTTAGTGGCGAATCGGACAGGCTTGACGGTCGACCTCATTCGCGCCTGGGAGAAACGGTACCACGTTGTTGAGCCTGCGCGTAGTGATACCAAGCGTCGTTTATACAGCGACTATGATATTGAGCGTTTGCGGTTGATCCGAATTGCCAAACAAAACGGCAGGCGTCTTGTGGATGTCGCGCCTTTAACACTCGAAGCCCTGCGTGATGTGGTCTCAGAAGACAGCCGCTACGAGATTTCACAGGATGTTCAAGCCGAAATTTATCGGCCCAGTTGGACAAGCCCGCTTGAATCTTCAGAGTCTGCTGATGATATTGATGCGCTGTTATTCTCGGTGCAGACGATGGACCAACATCGCTTTGATCAGCTGCTACAAGAAGGGTTAGTCAGGCAATCCTTGCCCGCATTTCTGCAAACAGTGATCGGACCATTGCTGGCTGAAATTGGTGAGTCAACCCGACTCGGCAAAATGCGAATCGCGCACGAGCACATGGCAACTGCACATCTTCGGACCTTTATCGGTGCCCTTCGGTTCCGGGAAACCTATACCGGCAATGAACCGAAAATCGTGATCACCACTCCGACAGGTCAATTGCATGAGCTCGGTGCTTTGATGGTGGCAGCTTTGGTTTCAGTCGATGGTTGGTTGCCTGTGTATTTGGGTCCGAATACGCCGGCTGACGAGATCGCGGCCTGTGCGATGCAATCGGGTGCGCGGGCAGTGAGTCTGTCACTCACCTATCCTGCAGATGACCCAAGAATTCCGACTGAATTGACCCGATTGCGGTCACAGATTGAGTCAAAGATCCCGATATTTGTTGGTGGTTCAGCGGCGTCCCATCATCATGAATTGATCAATCGGTTAGGCCTTCTTTCACCGAAAAGTTTGGATGACTTAAGGCACTCTCTCAACATGCTTCGAGACAATCGATTCCAAGGAATTGCCTGATGAACTTAAGTGAACTGAAAGCGTTGATTGCCAAAGGTCGGATGCCGACACTCGAAATCCATGCATTCGAGGGGATTATCTACTTGGTCAAAATCATCACTGATGTTGGTGAGACCATGCTCAAAAAAGATGATGGTGATAATCAAGTCTTCAAATCATCGACTCAGGCAGGGATTGCTCTGGCGGATGCCGGTGGGACGACGGCATGCATTGTTCATCAGTGCGCGTATGACGAAGTGATCGGACACGAACCTTGCCATGCTGAAGATCCTTCCTTGAGAACACCAATGGATCTGCGACTACTGGCAGGGCTTGGTTAACCTCCCAGCTGATTTCTGCGCTCGCAAAGCATCGCGTATTCAGGGGTATTGTCGCCTGTGAGGACGCCATGGCGGATGGCGAAATCGATAATCACGAGATTACAGTTGTATTTGAATGCGTCGCTCTTGGCAATGATTGATAACACCTCGTCAATCGGAAGACGCTGAAACGATTCCACCTCGCCATCATGGCAGGCCGGCATGAAGCTATCCGGTAATTCCAGATCGTAACAATAAAGAATATCGCGCTTGAGTCCTCGGCCGTCGGTATGTCGATAACTGATCGTACCGGTTGCTATCGCCTGGTTGGCTTGGGTCTCTGAAATTCCGGCCTCTTCGAAACATTCCTTCACAAGATTTTCAAATAACCCCAGCCCCGCCGGTTGCCCACCACCGACCATATTGTCGAGCTTGCCTGGGAAGGTGGGCTTGTGTTGTGAGCGTTTGGCCACCCAAAGTTCGATTCCTTGGCGGGTTCTGACATAACCATTTAAGTGCACCCCGAATGTCAGGCAGCCAAGTGGAGCGGTGAGCGTCCGTTCCATGACAAATCGTGTCGGGTCTGTGACTGACGCTTTGACTGGGAAGGGCTCACCCACCCAACTCCAAAGTAACCCATCTTCATAGGCTTCCTTGGCAAATCGGGCAAAGAGTTGGTTGAGTGCGAGTTCAGGCTCGTTCGGGATGATCAGCCCTTGATCCGATTCACGCCAGAGTCCGAATTCGATGCCGCGCAACTTAAATGAATCTTGAACATAGCCAAGTAATGCATCGTGTTGGAACCAGGGAGTCCATCCGGAGACGTCTGCATTGTGGGCCTGATTGAAATGGTCAAGATAACTCAAGATCTGCTCCAGTAGCTGGCAAAGAAAGGAATGAGCATCCCCATCGCGAGGACTCGAATCAAGTGGTGTGTGGTGCCATAAAGACCATCGGCGCCCACTTCCAATGCAACAACGGGCATGACTTGGAAGGCACCTGGCATGAATCCAAGCGCTGCATCAAGAAATGGGAACCCAAGAAGTCGATGGGTGATGTAAGCGCCAATCAATGCAATGGTAATAGCGACCAGTGTTGAGATCGCCGCAGGAGGGATGGTTTTTAACAAGGTATGGACCCCCTGTCCGACAATATCGACCCCAATACGCCAACCAAAGAGCATCATGGCCAATGCAATGAACATCGGCGGGGTATTCAGTGTGGCGAGCTCGAGTAGATTCAAGCTCGCACCGACGAACACACCGACAATCAGCCCAGGAGTCCTGACACGGAGGACTCTCAAGAGGCCGGTCAGTCCCCAAGAGAAACTGAGAACCATCAGCCAGATGATAAAATCTGTGTGTTGGAATAAGACAATCGGTTGAGGCGTTTCGGGAACCACAAAGAGAAACGGAACTAATAGCGTGAGAAAGGCGAGTCGTAAGCTTTGGTAGACGGCGACTTGAGATAAGGCGCCACCATAGTGCTCGGTGACAGCTAGGGCTGATGAGAGGTTTCCAGGAGCCGCTGCCATGTGTGCGCTGATCCGATCAAGCGCTAACAGCCACTGATTCAGTTTGCCAACGATCCACAAAAGCATGACCATGGTCACGATCAGGATTGTTAGGCTGAATGGCCAGAGGTTCACTCGCTCAAAGACATCGGCAGTCACGCGACTTCCGAGCGCTAAGCCAAGTAAAAGGAGAGCGAAATGATGCGCATCCAGTCCAGGTGCTTGATTGACTTTGGTGAGATGCACGGTCAGCCCAATGATGAGCATCGGTCCGATCATGGCGCCGAGTGGGACGTTAAGACTCTCGAAGGTGACCGCTGCGACAGCCGCGATGGCGCCAAATAGTGGTAACGAGTGCCGCATCAGGCATCATCGAGTTGAAGTTCGATGACTCCGTTTTCACTGATCCGAATCGGGAATGTTGTGACTTGCCCATAGGCTGGAGCAGAGAGTGCTTGGCCTGTTTTTACGCAGAATCGTGCGCCGTGTCGCGGGCATTCGATTTCGCCATCAATGTAAAGGCCGCCACAAAGCTCAGCACCATCATGTGTGCAGAGATCTTCGATGGCATAAACATGATCGCCTTCACGAAAGACAAGAACATCGACATCGTCAAATTCGAATCGTTTATAGGCGCCGTCAGCGAGCGCATTCACTGTCGAGATTTCAATCCATTGGCTCATGGGCTCTCCTAAAATAATCCCGCTTCCAACCGCGCCTCTTCAGTCATCCGGCTGGCATCCCAGGGCGGGTCAAACACCATTTGAATGTCGGCTTGGTCGACCTCTCTGAGGGCTTCGACTTTGGTTTTAATGTCATGCGCCATGATCGGTCCCATGCCACAACCTGGCGCGGTGAGTGTCATGTCGATCTGAACGTGTGTACGGCCATCGATTAATGTCGAAATCCTCAAATCATAAATTAAACCGAGTTCAACGATATTGACAGGGATTTCAGGGTCGTAGCTTTGTTTCAAAACGTCCCAGATTTGATCTTCAAGCGAGAAGCCTGTGGGGTTATCTGTTTTGCCTGGAGAAGCAACACCGAGCTTGGCGAGATCTTCGGTTTCGATCCGCACAAGACGACCCCCAATATCCAGCGTCAGAGTGTCTCCAAGGGCTTGTGTGACAACCACGGTTTCACCCATACCCAGCGTGAGGGGGACTCCTTGTGGAACTTGCTTTCCGGTGAGATTGTCGAGAACGGTGAGCTCTGATCCTTTATCCAGTTCAGCGAACGGAATCATCAGTCGGCCAACATCCCAATGA
>OBOZ01000013.1_pt1 | contig 22245 bp, 20 predicted proteins | sample 1494301 | NCBI WGS metagenome assembly OBOZ01 (sample SAMEA3275628, study PRJEB22092) | marine metagenome | biome: Marine Biome; feature: Surface Water; material: Sea Water | collected 2014-06-23T09:30:00+00 | depth 2 m
CAACGGATGCCCGATGTGCGTCATATGCACCCGAATTTGATGCGTGCGACCTGATTCCAACTTGACTTGAACCCACGCACAATGCGCTGTGGTTTCCGTCACACGGTAATGGGTCACCGCAGGCTTACCGGAATACACCACTGCCATTTTCGTTCGTTGCAAGCGATGGCGGTCCATCGGTGCGTCAATCGTGCCTTCTTTGTTGGGGTGACCGTAAACCAATGCGACGTATTGGCGACTCATCGAGCGATCTTTGAGCTGTTTCACGAGATTGGCCTGTGCCTTCAGAGATCTCGCCACTGCCAAAACACCACTGGTTTCTTTATCGAGTCGATGAACAATGCCCGCTCGTGGGATTTCTTCCAATTCCGGAAATTGCGAGAGCAACGCATTCACCAAGGTTCCTGAAGGATTTCCATGACCAGGGTGCACGACAAGACCGGCGGGCTTATTCACGATGATCAAATCATGATCAACGTGCACAAGATCCAAGGGGATATTTTCTGCAGACCAGTCAATCTGGGGTTCGAGCTCCGCATTCACAACAATCTTTTCACCACCCAAGACTTTATTTTTTGGCTTTCTGGCAGCGCCATCGATTAATATCTGCCCCTCGGTGAGCCATTGCGTTAAACGAGCACGTGAGTAATCCGGCATGAGCCGAGCCAACACCTGATCAATTCGTGACCCGGATTCCTCCAAAGGAACGTCAAACTGTGCTTGAATATGCGTCTTGGTATATTGCCGATCGGTCATTTGTCGATTCATCGAAACAAGGAATTCCATGATAACCCGGACCCTTAGCTTCCTGCTCATTTGTGTTGTACTTACCGCCTGTTCGCTATTTGATCCAGACGCCAACTTAAACAGCGAGCGGCAATTGTGGGAAGAAGCGCAAGGCCACATGGATGGCAGTCGGTACCTTGAAGCCATCACTTCACTGGAGGAACTCGATCGTCGCTTTCCCTTCGGTCAATATGCCGATGGCACCCAACTGGACTTAGTCTACGCCTATTTTAAATCATCAAAATATGAGCTCGCACGACTGACAGCAGATCGGTTTATTGGCTTAAATCCTGATCATCCAGAGGCCGACTATGCGCAATACATGAAAGGTCTGTCATCCTATGCATCCAATGATTCCATGGTCTCCAGATATCTTCCTGGCGATGAAACCGGTCGCGATATCGGTGGTGCACGCGACGCGATTGATGATTTCAAACAACTGCTTGAGCGTTATCCAGACAGCGAATTTGGTGAAGACGCCACACTGCGTCTGATCTATGTGCGCAACCAGCTGGCCGAATATGAGGTGAACGTCTCACGCTACTACATCCGCAAAGGTGCCTATTTAGCGGCAGCCAATCGTTCGCGCCAAGTGGTCGAGGGCTATCCGTCAACGCCTGCGGTAATTGATGCATTGATCGTGATGCATTTGTCATTCGAGGCTTTGGGCCTACCCCAAGAATCGCAAGATGCACTCTTTGTCTTGTCTGAAAACTATCCGCAATATGTCGTTGGTGAACGCGGCGATCAGCGCTTAGCACCTGGAGTGCTTTACGCGGAAGGGGAAACGCTAACAAGCATCCTAACGCTTGGTTTTTTAGGGAGTGCCGGCGATCTCGCAGACCGCTTAGCTGCCTTTAGCCAATCCCGTAGACTTGATACTGGTCGTCGTCCGCAAGCGACCTTACGGCCAGCAGAGGATGCGCCATCGATCGACGCCCCGCGGGTTGTCGACGAAGTCTTCTTCTAAAACGACCAGCGGTTTGCGATCGGATATCTCCGATCGCGACCGAAGCCTCTGACCGTTACCCGCGGACCCACGGCTGACTGTCGACGTTTGTATTCATTGATATCCACCAAGCGACACATGCGTTTGACTTCGACCGGATCAAAACCGGCATCGATAATCTCACTCGGCGATAGATCCGATTCGATGTACAGCGACAGCATGGTATCGAGTCGATCATAGGGCGGCAGGCTGTCAGAATCTTCCTGTCCCGGAGCGAGTTCCGCTGAGGGTGGACGAACAATGACCCGCTCAGGGATCACTTCAGTCGCGCGATTCACAAAACGTGCTAAGTCATACACTCGAGTTTTCCAAACGTCTTTCAGAACAGCAAACCCACCAGCCATATCCCCATACAGCGTCGCATAACCAACTGCCATTTCACTTTTGTTCCCAGTTGTCAGCACCAGAGCCCCGGTTTTGTTCGACAGCGCCATCAACAAGACGCCACGACATCGGCTTTGCAGATTTTCCTCAGTGGTGTCGACCGGATGACCGTCAAAAAATGGCGCAAGCGTCTGCATGAATTCCCGCACCATGGGTTCAATGGGAATGATCGAAAATTCACATCGGAGAATCTCGGCTTGACGTTTGGCATCAGTGATACTGATATCTGCGGTGTAGAGATAAGGCATCATCACCGCATGGACGTGATCAGCGCCCAACGCGTCGACTGCAACCGCAAGCGTCAGTGCCGAATCAATTCCACCAGAAAGACCAAGGACAGCTTTGCGAAACCCTGTCTTGGAAAAGTAATCGCGAACCCCGGTGACAAGCGCTTGATACAACAACGCATCATCCGATGGCGTATTTTCCACGCGGTCACCAATCAGATGCTGGCCATCCCAAACCACATCCAATTGATCTTCGGCGAAGAATATCGCCTGCGCGATAATCTCACCGTCGCGGTCTACCACAAGCGACCCACCATCGAAGATCAGCTCATCCTGGCCACCGACGAGATTCACATAAGCAATTGGCACCCGATTGACGCTTGCCCGATGCTTCAGATGATCGAGGCGTTCACCGAACTTACCCTCGGCAAAGGGCGATGCATTGAGAACCAGAATCAAATCCACACCGAGTCGACAGGTCGACTCAACAATATCAGGAACCCAGACGTCCTCGCACACCAGCAAACCCACACGCAACCCGTCGAGATCACAAACCATGGATTGGGCTCCGGCGACGAAATATCGCCGCTCATCAAAGACCTGATAGTTCGGCAAGGATTGCTTATGGTAGGACAAGACATGCTCGCCATTTCGATACATCAAAAGACTATTCAACAATGAGGCCGGACGCGCACTATTGTTGCCAAGCGCCCAATCACTGGTCGCTACCGGCACCACACTGGGCGCACCAACACAGAGCGTTACATCATGACTGATCTCTTGAAGCGTCAAATTCGCCGAGGCTAATTTGTCGATCAACGCCGGACGTAATAGCAAATCCTCCGGTGGATAACCGGTTAATGCCAACTCTGGAACAACCAACATCGAAATCCCGTCTGCACGTGCTTGATCCGCAGCTCGCGCAATCTTCTGCAAGTTGGCATCGAAGTCACCAACAACAGCGTCCATTTGATAAAGCCGAATACGAAAAGGTTGCGTCATACAGCGTTCCGAGGTTGGTAGGGTGTTGGGTCAATGATCGGTGTGCGACCCATCATCAGATCACATAATAATCGGCTCGAGGCAGGACTCAAGACTACTCCATTTCTGAAATGACCAGAATTAACCCAGAGTTTTTCTGACACCGGGCCAATCCACGGTATCCCCTCCGGCGAGCCTGGCCGAAATCCTGCCCACTGCGCTTCGATGTCGACCGTTGCCAACTGAGGAACTAAACGCACTGCCGAGGCATAGAGTGATTCAAAGGCATCTCGATCCGGTGTTCTCTGAAAGCCGACATTCTCAAGGGTTGATCCAAAGACGATTCGGCCATCGGCTCGAGAAATGGCATAACGACCATTCGCGAGCACCACTCGATGCACCAAATGACAGGGGCTAAATAACAACATCTGACCCTTCATGGGTTGAATTGGACAACGGACATTCAATCCGGAGAGTAAGTATCCGGTCCAGGCGCCGGTTGACAGCACGATACGATGCGCAGCAATCCGCTGGCTGCCACTGAATGCCTGCGGATCATCCAGATCACCACCGAGGGACACTTCCTGATGTTCACGTAGCTCAATCTTTGGATGATCCAGACACGCCTGCCGCAGTGCCTGACCCATCCTTGGAGTTCGAACACTGGCAACTCTCGGCATCCAAAGGGGTGTCGCGTCGAGATGCACATGAGGCTCCAACACTCGCGCCTCTTGATCGGAAATCTCAATCACCGCGCGAGATAATCCTGCACCCCAAGCCAACGCCTGGTCTCGTTCGTCCGTCGCGGTCACCAACATTCCGTTTGCGGATAACTCTGAGTCAATTCCTGTGGAATCGGTTAACGAAGCGATCAAATCTGGAAACGCCTGCTGAGACCAAGTTGCTAGGGCTGTAATCGGTGGCACATACCGCCATGGGTAGAGTGGCGAAATGATCCCGCCTCCAGCCCAAGAGGCCTCAAGGCCAGCCCGGCCTTGATCAATTATCAGAACCTTTTGACCTGCCTCAGCCAGTTCCAAGGCCGACAACATACCCATGACGCCAGCACCAACCATGAGAATGTCGGGCGATGAAAAATTCACTTGAACCATGAATCGATTATCGCATGCATCAGCAGTTTCGTCAGAACCAACTACACTCTCAGGATGCAAATTATTTCATTATTGACAGCACTGACAATCAGCGTGATTCTCGCGTCCCAAACCGTGTCGAACTGGTCGATACCTCGTGATGCCTGGATCGCAAATCAGGACGTCGCAGTGCTCCGTTCCGCCATCCGAGAACACATGGCCTATGCCGTGACTCATCAACGACCGACCAACATGACACTCCCAGACACCGTCTGATCCAGAGTCTGACTTAACACCAACGCCGCATTGGCATTATCAAACATCTGAGCCTCAATCCGTCGCTCAGCCTCACGCGCCTCGAGATCCGGACCTCAGCTTAACATCACAACCAATAACAGACTGACAATCGCTAGCGCCATCAGACTGTTAGATAAAGCAAACCCACGCATACCACCTCCGTGGTGGCAGTACAGCAGATCACACCCTAAATGGAGGACCCTTGGACTTCGGTTCTAATCGACCGGGTGGAGTTTCAACTCTTTGGGGAGGGAAAATTGTACAGACTCGTCGACGCCCGTTTCTTGACCTATATGATCAGCGCCTAATTCTCTGAGCCGATCACAGACAGCCTGCACCACATTTTCAGGCGCAGATGCACCAGCCGTCACTGCAATGGCACTGGCTTCATCAACCCATCGTGGGTCAATTTGCTCTGGACGATCAATCAAATAGGATTGTGCACCCAACCGTTCAGCCAACTCTTTCAATCGATTGGAGTTGGACGAATTTGGAGAGCCAACCACTAATACGAGATCGTTATCCTCAGCCAACCGCTTAACGGCATCCTGACGATTTTGCGTGGCGTAGCAGATATCGTCTTTCCGCGGCCCCCGAATATCGGGGAAACGCTGTCTAAGAATATCAATGATGCGGGCCGTATCGTCCATCGAGAGGGTGGTCTGCGTGACAAAGGATGCGGTTTTTGGATCGGCGATATCGACCGTCCGGGCATCATTCTCATCTTCAACCAATTTCATAACGCCACCACGGGAGGTGTCAAATTGGCCCATGGTACCCTCAACCTCAGGGTGACCTGCATGACCAATTAAAATGCATTCGCGGCCCTCTCTCGAAAACTTAATCACCTCCATATGCACCTTTGTCACCAGAGGACAAGTGGCGTCAAAGACTTTCAATTTTCGTCGTCTTGCTTCGTTCTGGACCGCTCGTGAAACACCGTGGGCTGAAAAAATGACTATGGTGTCATCAGGAACTTCATCAAGCTCGTCGACAAAGATGGCGCCCCGGGATTTTAAGTCATCCACAACGGTTTTGTTGTGCACCACTTCATGGCGCACGTACACCGGAGCACCGAAAACCTCCAGCGCTCGATTGACAATATCAATGGCACGGTCGACACCGGCACAAAAGCCGCGTGGATTCGCCAGTGTGACTTGCATCAATGCATCTCCGCCGGTACGACTGAGAGAATTTCGACTTCAAACTCCAAATCACGTCCGGCCAACGGATGATTAAAATCCACCGTCACCATCTGTTCTTCAATTGCTGAGACCACTCCAGGCAACTCTGATTTGGCCTTATCCTGAAAGCTGACAACCAAGCCTTCGGACAATTCAACAGATGGATCAAATTGATCTCGAGAAATTTTTTGAACATTTGATGAGTTATGTTGGCCAAAGCCATCTTTCGGTGCGATTCGCTCCACTTTTTTGTCCCCGGCTTTCATGCCGAAGATCACCGCCTCAAATGCCTCGGGAAAATTGCCATCACCAATAACCAACTTGGCTGGCTTTTTCTCAAATGTGGAATCCACCAACTCGCCGGTATCAGCAAGGCGTAACGCGAAATGCAATTCAACTTTGCAGTTTGGGCCGATGTCGAGCATCTACATACCATCCAATTAATAAACAACCTGCTGCTAACGTAATGCTTGTATCAGCAACATTAAAGGCTGGGAACGACCAATCTCCCCAATGAAAGTGCAAAAAGTCGACCACATAGCCAAAAGCAACCCGATCGACTGCGTTGCCGACTGCACCAGGAATCAGCAGAACGAATCCGGCTTGCATCCATCCGCAAAGCTCAGCATCCCGTAACGACCAAACCGAATAGGCGGACACACCAATGGCCAACACCAAAAACAACCACTGTTGCCAGCCACCCGCGTCGGCAAGAAAACTAAACGCGGCCCCTGTGTTATGCAACAAGGTGAGCGAGAAAAACGGCAACAGTCCCACAGGCTCAGCGTAATTTAAATAGGTGGATGCCAAAAGCTTAGTGCACTGGTCAAGGAGGAAAATAACCCCAATCACCAGGACAAAATCAAGCCTCATGCAAAGGTTCGCTCTTCACCGGTACCTTCAACATTATCAACGCACCGAGTGCAGAGTGTCGGATGCGCACTCACAGAGCCAACATCAGGACGATGATGCCAGCACCGCTCACATTTCTCAGACTCAGTTGCTTTGACAACGACAGCCAGTTGCGGGCAGACAGAATCTGTCACCGCACCGTCTGGCGCTTCAGAGAGTGGATACAAATCAACCTCTGAAGTGATGGTCACGAAACGAATCTCACCACCCAAAGCCGTCAAAGCATCAAACACCGCTCCATCAGCATAGAGCGCGACTTCAGCCGATAAAGAGCCCTTCACCAATCCGTCGTTCCGTGCCGCTTCGATGGCTTGGTTGACCGATTCTTTCGCTGACTGAATCAACTGCCAATTCACTTGTGCTCGGCCGTTTGCCTCTGGCAAGTCTGCTTCTGTGACAGCAAACACAAATTGATGCGGCCGTTCGCCTGGCATTGCTTCCCAGATCTCCTGGGCAGTAAAGGATAAAATTGGAGCCATCCAACGCACTAAGGCATCGGTGATCCAGTAAAGTGCTGTCTGACAGCTTTTTCGCGCGTGACTGTCAGGTTTTAGCGTGTATTGACGGTCCTTAACGATATCAAGATAGAAGCCGCCTAAGTCATCAACACAGAAATGATGGAGGGCTTGAGTGACTTCCGAGAATTCATAACGTGCGTAATGACCCATAATTTTGCTCGCAAGCTCGGTGGTTCGCCGGATCATTTCAGCGTCTAAGGACACCAGATCGTCATTGGCTACCTGATCGTTGGCTGGGTCAAATCCAGCCATATTCGCCAACAGGAATCGAGCCGTATTTCGGATCCGTCGGTAAGTGTCGGAGGTCCGATTCAAAATTTCATGACTCACCGTCATTTCTTTTGTGAAATCTGTCGAGGCAATCCACAAACGTAAAATATCAGCACCGAGAGTGTTCATCACATCCTGTGGTGGAATAACATTGCCAAGTGACTTCGACATTTTTCGACCGTCTTGATCAACGGTGAACCCATGCGTGAGCAAGCCCTTGTATGGCGCGCACCCGTGAATCGCAACCGAGGTTAATAACGATGACTGGAACCAACCACGATGCTGATCAGACCCTTCTAAGTAGAGATCTGCGGGAAAATGTAATCCCTCCCGGCGGCCTAACACGGAGGCGTGCGTCGTTCCTGAGTCAAACCACACATCCAGAACATCGGTGACCTTCCGGTAATGGGCTGCATCCTCCCCCAACAATTCAGCAGGATCGAGATCAAACCACGCATTGATTCCACCTTGTTCGATCCGCTGCGCGATCGTCTCGAATAACTGTTGGGTATCCGGGTGAAGCTGACTGGTTTCTTGGTGCACAAACACAGTGATCGGCACACCCCAATTTCGCTGACGAGAGATACACCAGTCTGGACGATCTTCCAGCATTGCTGCTAACCGATTCTTGCCCCAAATCGGGGTAAACTGGATGCTGGTTTCAACTGCCTGCCGAGCTGTCTCTAAAAGACCCTCGCCCTGCATGCGAATAAACCACTGCGGGGTCGCGCGATAAATCACCGGCGTTTTGTGACGCCAGCAATGTGGGTAGGAATGCTCAAGACGAGCTTTGTGAACCAACCGGCCCTTCTCCGCTAAATACTCCGCGATCACAGGACCCGCCTTCTCGACATGCAGCCCAGCAACGACAGAAACAGTCTCAGCAAAGGTCCCATCGTCACGAACCGGCGTCAGAAGCTCGAGATTCAATGATTTCGCCGCATGAAAATCCTCCAGACCATAGGCTGGCGCTGAGTGGACCGCTCCTGTCCCGGCCTCAAGCGTGACATGATCGCCGGTCATGACAGGGACAATGCGCCCGTCCCAGGGCGCCTCACATTGAATACCAGCTAACGCGTGACCGAGGGTTTTCCCGAGGATTTTGAAGTCTTCGACACCATAGCGCTCAGATAGCGCTTCAAGACGACCTTCGGCCAAGACCAATGTCCAACGATGACCGTCTTTGTCAAACTCGACCAGCACATAAGGCAGCTCAGCATTGACCGCAACAAACTGGTTCGCAGGCAACGTCCAAGGTGTGGTTGTCCAAATTGCCATCGCCGCACCCGAGGCGACCTCAGACGAGACAGCAAAGACGTTCTCAATCTGCTCCGTGTTTTCAATCGGGAAAGCGACGTCCACAGTCCAAGTTTTTCGATCCTGATACTCGACTTCAGCTTCAGCCAAGGCACTCTCACAATCCATACACCAGTAGACCGGCTTTGCACCTTGGTGGAAATGACCATTCTCAATGATCCGACCGAGTGAACGAACGATATCCGCTTCGATTTTGTAGTCCATAGTCAAATACGGATGATCCCAATCACCGAGAATCCCCAGGCGTTGAAAATCCACTTTCTGACGCTCAATCTGCGTCGCTGCATACTCGCGACAAGCATTTCGAAATTCACTGGCTGATTTGAACTGATCACCAATCTTGCCGATGGTCGTTTCCACTTTGTGCTCAATCGGCAGTCCATGGCAATCCCAACCAGGGATATAGGGCGCGTTGAAACCTGCTAATCCTTTGGATTTGACGATGATGTCTTTCAATACTTTGTTGACGGCATGACCAATGTGAATGTCACCATTTGCGTACGGAGGACCGTCATGCAAGATAAACGTCTGTTCACGACTCGACTGCACTTCACGAATCTGCTGATGCCAATCAGCGGCAATCCATGATGCCAGCATGTCTGGCTCACGCTTTGCCAAATTCCCACGCATCGGGAACTCAGTCTCAGGAAGATTCAGTGTCTGTTTGTAATCAGTCATTCAGTTTCAAATCCAGTTAATGAGCCGAGCAATCGCCGAGCCATGTCGTTATCGATCCGAATTTGCTCGGTCAACGCTTCAAGGCTGTCGAACTTTTGCTCAGCGCGAATAAATACCCGAGGAGTCACGGACAGCATCTGACCATACAACTCCCCAGTGAACGCATGCAAATGCACTTCAAGTCTGACCTGTTGGCCGGAAACCGTTGGTCGCGAACCAATGTTCGCAACCCCTCCAACGACCTGTTCGTCTGGCAGCGCCACAGTGCACCCAAAGACCCCGCGAACAGGCGGCGAATTTGATAACGCTATGTTAGCAGTCGGGAACCCAATTTTCCGCCCCAATTGTTGACCATAAATGACTCGGCCACAGAGGGCATAGGGTCGACCGAGTAATCGTTGAGCCCCATCAAAATCATGAGACTTCAACAAATGACGAATGCGCGACGATGAAATCCGAGACCCCTCAACGCGATGTGTGGCTGATTGCTCAATGGAAAAGCCAAGTTGCGCACCCTGCTGGATCAAATAGGAAAAATCCCCTTGTCGATCGCAGCCAAAGCGAAAATCGTCACCGACGACCATGTGTGCGACCTGTTTATCGACGACCAAATCGCGAACGAAAGATTCCGCGGTCATTGGACGCACATCAGAAAATTTGAGGCACCAAATAACATCGACACCCAAAGCCTTCAGGGCATCAACCTTGGTCCGCAAGCTCATCAATCGTGCCGGCGCTTCTGATCCATTGTTCTCTGCGAAAAATTCTTTCGGTTGTGGCTCAAACAGCAGGACTGTTAAGGGTAAGCCAAGCCGTTTCGCAAGGTCTTGCGCTTGGGAAATGACACGTTGATGCCCCACATGGACGCCATCAAAATTACCGATGGTCAAAACATGCGGTGATCGAAACTGAACATGTCGACCGAAGAGAAACTGCATTACTTTATCGAGCGGATGGCGGAACAAGCAGAGAAGTATAGCGGATCCCGGTCAGCCTTAACGTGATCAAATACAAAAGTCCTGATCCACCCAATAAAACCGCTGTCCAGACAACGCGCTCGACCACCGAATGACTCACTAATGCTGCTGCAGACGGCGCCAGCCAGGCGATTTGCACCATGACAACTAATGCGATGCAGAGCTGTGCCATGGACCGCCATGGCAGGTAGTCGATCTTATACCAGCCTCGCTGATAAAGGCCTCTTAGCAGTAGCGCAGCGTTCAGCCAGGCCGACAATGAAGTCGCAAGCGCCAAGCCCACATGATCCAGTGACCACACCAGAATGAGGTTAAACACCATATTTGCTGTCATCGCGATCAAACCAATCTTCACCGGTGTTTTAGTGTCCTGATGCGCAAAATAATGGGGCGCTAACACTTTAATCATCATAAACGCTGGCAAACCGGCCGCATACGCCATAAGTGACAGTGCCGACGCTTCAATATCAGATACCGCCATGGCTCCATACTGAAACAAAGTCGCCAGAATCAATTCGCCAAAAACTGCCAACGCAGCCGCACAGGGCAGCCCAAGCACCATCACCACCCAAATCGCCCAACTCTGCGTCTGCCGCGAAGCCTGTCGATCTTCTTGTGCAAATTCTCGAGACAACTTTGGCAGGATGACTGTCGATACCGCAATTGCGATCACACCCAAGGGCAGCTCCATCAATCGATCGGAGTAGTAAAGCCAAGACACCGACCCGGAGACCAAGAGCGAAGCAAGCACCGTGTCGAGCAACAAATTGATTTGACTCACCGACACACCAAAGAGCGCCGGCACCATTAATTTCAGAATTTTTGACACGCCTGGATGATCATCACGTAAGGATGGTTTTGGTAATAAGCCCGCGGCCATCAATGGTGGGATTTGAATGATCAGTTGCACGAGACCAGCAATCGCAACTCCAATGGCAAGCCCCATCACAGATGGCGAGAGCAGAGGCGCCAGAAACAGTGCACTCCCGATTAATGAAAGATTCAAAAATATCGGTGTAGCCGCGGGGACGGCAAACCTTCCGACACTATTTAAAATCCCGCCTGCAAACGCAACAAAACAAATAAATCCTAAATAGGGGAAGGTCCAGCGCAACAAATCCGCTGTCAGAGCAAGTTTGCCTGGATCATCAGAAAACCCCGGAGCAAACAGCATCGCAATCCAAGGGGCCAATAACACACCCAACACACTGATAGCGATGAGAATCAACCCAAAACGCCCGGCCACTTGATTGATCAATCGCTGGACCGAGGCCTCACCTTCTTTTTCACGCGTCTCTGAAAACACCGGAACAAATGCCTGAGCAAACGCCCCTTCTCCAAATAGACGGCGGAGAAAGTTCGGAATCTTAAAGGCGACAAAAAACGCATCCGCCCCAGAGGAAGCGCCGACCGCATTGGCCAATACGATGTCGCGCACAAGGCCAAGAACCCGGGATCCAAGGGTCCACCCACCCACCGTGACCCCCGATCGAACCATCTTTTCTGTCGTCACGTTCTACTATCCTTGACCTGAGGTTCCATATTCGGTAAATTCCGCCGCCTTGATTTTCTAGTTTTTTCAACTATTTCGAAGTTTAGTGTAAGGGAGCAACCCCGGTGGCAAATAGTCCCCAAGCGCGCAAGCGCGCCAAGCAAGCAGATGTCCGTCGTAATCATAACGCCAGCCTGCGTTCACGGGCTCGTACCTATGTGAAGAAAACACTGGCAGCCATTACCGCCGGTGAAGCACAAGCTGCAACGGATGCTCTCCGCGCGGCGACACCAATTCTTGATGGGATGGTCACTAAAGGCATCTACAAAAAGAACAAGTGTGCTCGTATCAAGAGCCGTCTGAACGCGAGAATCAAAGCGATCGCGTCTTAATCGACCCACCGGCGCTGGGTCAAACCAGTGCCATATTGTCTCGATGCACCAGCGCATCACCTTCCAATAGCAACTGATGTTCTTTCAGTTGCTTGGTTGTTTTTCCGAACATCTCAAGTGCTTGTTTTGATCCATAATTGACAAGCCCTGTCGCGACGCGCTCGCCATTGACCGTTTCAATCGCAACAATGTCACCGCGCTCAAATGAGCCCTTAACGGCCGTCACCCCAACAGGTAATAGACTCCGTCCATTGGCTTTTAAGGCCACAACTGCTCCCGCATCGACCACCAACACTCCACGCGTTTGTTTGTGTGAAGCCAACCATCGTTTTCGTGCCGCCTGTGGTTTAAGATCAGGGCAGAGCAAAGACCCAACAGGTTGTCCCGTGCGGATGCACTCAAGCACATGCTCCACACGACCGTTCGCAATCACCGTCATGGCGCCAGATCGTGCAGCCTGTTGCGCAGCGACAATTTTGGTGTACATGCCACCACTTCCCAGCACACCGCCATTTTTCCCAGCCATTGCCAACAAACCATCATCCAATGCACGGGCTTCCGGGATCAACACAGCATCGGAATGAAAACGAGGGTCTTGATCAAAAAATCCATCCTGATCCGTCAAGATCACAAGGACGTCGGCTTCAAGCAGATTCGTCGCGAGAGCACCTAAGGAATCATTATCGCCAAAGCGAATCTCATCGGTGGCGACGGTATCGTTTTCATTCACAACCGGAATGACACCGAAGGAATTGAGAGTTTTGAGGGTATCGCGGGCATTGAGATAACGTTTTCGATCGGCAAGATCTTCGTGCGTAAACAACACCTGAGCAGTTTCATGTCCACACGCGGAAAAGCAGCTCTGCCAGGCTTGGACCAAACCCATTTGACCGATCGCCGCAGCAGCCTGAAGTAAAGGTAACTCATCGGGACGCTGATCAATCTTTAAAATTCTCAGGCCGACAGCAATGGCTCCAGAAGACACCAGACACAACTCCACACCATCCCCGATGAGTGCCGACATTTGCTTGACCCAAGACTGCATTCGTTGCAAGTCCAGTCCCGCGCCATCATTGGTCAGTAGAGCACTGCCAATTTTAACGACCCAACGCTGACTGGTTTTCAGTTTGATCCGCTCAGTCACGAACTACAATGACCTCCATTTCGTGCTCATCGTCATCATCATCGTCCTCCGGCTCAAGATCGATCCCTTTTCGCTGCGCACGACGGACTTCTCGAAGCTCCGCAATACGCTCATGAGCCTCTTCAGCCATTTGATCAAGCCAAGCACGCTCTGCAGCTTCCACATCTGGATCTTCTCGCCGCTCGATCGCTAACTCTTCGAGTCGCGTCATCAGATTGTAGGCCAGTAGTTCGCAGCCATCCCCTGTCACACCTGAAATCACATGTACAGGGTGCGGCCAGTTAAAGGCTTCTTTCAGTGCATCAATGAACACATCACGCTCATCAGCATTCACTAAATCGACCTTATTTAGAATTAACCATCGTTCTCGTGCCGCCAATGACGGGCTGAATTGTTCAAGCTCATCGGCAATGGTCTCAACCACGTCAACCGGATCTTTCTCATCGATCGGGGCCACATCCACTAGATGTAATAAAATTCGAGTGCGTGTCAGATGCTTTAAAAATCGCGTTCCCAGCCCAGCACCCTCGGCAGCGCCAGAAATGAGGCCTGGGATGTCCGCGATGACAAAATTCCGGTGTGGCGCCAATGACACGACACCCAGTTGTGGAACCAGTGTTGTAAATGGATAATCAGCGATCTTCGGCTTCGCTGCTGATAATTGACTGATCAAGGTCGACTTCCCAGCATTGGGTAGGCCAACCAAACCCACGTCAGCCAGCAAACGCAGCTCAAGGCGCAGCTTGTATGCCTCACCAGGAATACCGGGCGTGGTGCGGCGTGGTGCGCGATTGGTGGAAGATTTGAACCGGGTATTCCCCAAACCGCCACGACCACCCTCGGCAACCGTCATCACATCGCCATCAGCGACCACCTCACCCACTAAGGTATTGGTTTCATCATTGTAGATGGCCGTTCCTACAGGGACTTTCAGCACCAAATCACTTCCACCGGCACCGGTTTTATTCCGTCCAGCACCAGGCCGTCCATTATCAGCTCGATAACGAGGCTGGAATCGATAATCGATCAGCGTATTGAGATTTTCATCCGCCATCAAAATCACCGAGCCGCCATGACCGCCATCGCCGCCATCCGGACCGCCTTTAGGAATGTATTTTTCACGACGGAAACTGAGGCAACCTGCGCCCCCATTTCCGGCTTCCACTGTGATTAGTGCTTCATCTACAAATTTCATCGATCGTCCAAAACGCAAAAGCCCCGCACAAGCGGGGCTTTTCGATCAGTGTGTGTTCTGCTTAAGCAGAAACGACAACACTTACGAAGCGGCGCTTATGCGGCCCCTTCACTTCAAACTTCACTTCGCCGTTAGATTTTGCGAAGAGCGTATAGTCTGTGCCACATCCGACGTTATCGCCCGGGTGAAACTGCGTTCCACGCTGACGAACTAAGATGTTACCAGCGACAACTTGTTGACCGCCAAACTTCTTCACGCCAAGGCGCTTACTTTCCGAATCGCGGCCGTTACGGGTACTACCACCAGCTTTCTTGTGAGCCATTTCCGTCTCCTGCCTTATCCGTTGATCGTTGTGATCTTAATTTCAGTAAACCACTGACGGTGTCCTTGGCGCTTCATGTGATGCTTGCGACGCTTAAACTTCACAATTGTCACTTTCTCGCCACGGCCGTGCTGAATCACTTCTGCAGACACTTTTGCACCGTCTACGACAGGTGTGCCAACTTTGATTGACTCGCCTTCTCCAACCATCAGTACACGATCAAAATCGATGGTCGAACCGGTCTCGGCTTCGATTTTCTCGACCTTGATGAGCTCGCCTTCAACAACGCGATGCTGTTTACCGCCTGTTTCAATGACCGCGTACATGTTCTAACTCCGTTTTCAAAATTCGGTGGCAATGCCACCCGAAAGGCGCGTAATAATAGGGAGTTCCTTTACAGAAGACAAGCCTTATTTTCGCTTTTTCTCAACTGAATAATCGTTAGAATACAGCCTTCACTGATACCGGACGAATACATGCCGACTGCTGACCAACTGATCGACCTCATCCGACCTGATTTTGATGCATTAAACGAACTTCTGATCTCACAGTTGGGATCTGAGATCAATTTCATCGAGGAAGTTAGCCAATACCTTATTCAGTCTGGCGGTAAACGCGTCCGCCCCTTGGTCACGTTGATGGCGGCCCGAGCCCTGAATACTGATAACCAGCACCATATTCCGCTTGCGGCCTCGATTGAATGCCTGCATACCGCCACCCTTTTTCATGACGACGTCGTTGACAGTTCAGAGGCTCGGCGAGGGCAACCAAGTGCCAATGCCGCGTTCGGGAACAGTGCGAGCATCTTGGTGGGTGACTTTGTGTACTCACGGGCATTTCAAATGATGGTCTCAGTCGGCCGACTCGATATTTTGAAATTATTAGCCGACACCACCAACCAAATTTCCGAAGGTGAAGTGTGGCAGCTCAAAAATCAGCATCGCGCTGATGTGTCCGAGTATGAATATGATCAAGTCATCACACGTAAGACCGCTGTCCTCTTTGAGGCCGCCGCTGGTTGTGCAGGCTTAGCCACTAACCAAACCGAAGCAGTTGTGAATGCACTGAAAACCTACGGCCTTGAACTTGGCTTCGCTTTCCAACTGATTGATGATTACTTAGATTATGCCGGTGATGCCGACAGTCTTGGAAAACACTTAGGCGACGATTTAGCCGATGGCAAATGCACACTTCCCGTGATTAAGGCACTGACTGAGGCCACTGAAGCTGAAGTAGCCACGATCACCCAAGCCATCACATTCGGCGATCGCGATCGATTTTCTGATGTTGCAAAGATTGTAACCAGGACAAGCGGACTTACTTATACCAAAGAGCGAGCGCTTGCTGCTGTCCACAATGCCAAGCAAGCGATCCAGAAACTCCCTGACTCAGTGTACAAGGAGGGATTGATGGGACTTGCGGATTTGTCGGTGAGCCGAGCCAACTGAGGTGACAACATGGTGAAAGCGTATTTTGCAGCAGGATGCTTCTGGGGTGTTCAGCAACGCTTTTCACGGTTGCCTGGTGTCAGTCAGACAGCTGTTGGGTATATGGGTGGAGTGATGGACTCACCGGATTATCGGTCAGTCTGTACAGGACGAACCGGGCACGCTGAAGTGGTCGAGGTTGTTTATGATCCCGACAAAATCGACTTTACGACGCTCTTATCTTGTTTCTTTGAATGGCACGATCCGACGCAAGTGAATCGACAAGGGCCTGATATCGGCACCCAATATCGCTCGGCGATCTTTCCTCAAACTGCGGCACAGCAGACCGAGGCCGAAGAGAAAATCAGCCAACTCAACCAATCCGGGCATTACAGCCAACCCATTGCAACGACCCTCGAGACTTCTGATCAATTCTGGATCGCTGAAGATTATCATCAGGATTATTTGGATAAACGCGGCCTCGGCCACTGCGGAATCTAAGCATGGCTCGGATTCTAGTGACTGGGGGGACGGCCGGGATTGGTCAGGCGGTCGTTGCGCAACTCATTGGAGAAGGCCACTCGGTGATCGCTACTTCGCGTCACCAACAAACCGCATCCGCGCAGATTGAATGGCACCAACTCGACCTCAGCTCGCAAGCCAGCGTCCACCAATTTTGCCAAAGCGCGCTTTGGGATACTCCGATCGATGGCGTCTTTAATAACGCAGGTTTTGGCCTGATTGCTCCAATCGAATCAGCCTCAGAAGAAGCGATCCGCGAGCAATTTGAAGCGAATTACTTCGCAACCATGACGATCACACAACGAGCCATGGCGCATTTCAGGACACACCGACAAGGGGTTTTGATGGTCAATACGTCGATCGGGGGGCGAATGGCATTTCCGTACTTTGGCTATTACAACGCCACGAAACATGCACTAGAAGCCTCGTATGAGGCCCTGTGGTATGAGTGCCTCGATTCGGCTATCCAAATCAAAATCATCGAACCTGGCTTTACCCAGACACAATTTGCGACGCATGGGATGCAAACGTCTGGGGAGGAAAGTCCCTATCATCAAGACGGATTATCATGGCTGGCAACGTCCATGAAAGAAGGTCAAACGGCCACACCGCCGAGCGACGTTGCCAAGGTGGTCGTCAATGCCCTGTTCGATCAGCGAAGACAATTACGCTATCACGCGGGCAAGCACAGTGGATCACTGCTCTTGTTGAGAAAAATTCTGCCAGACAGCTGGTTCCAGACACTGGTGGGAAAAGCGGTCCTACGCGGAAAGAAACCGTCTTAACCCGTCCACGGCATGATCGACTGTTTTTTTGAACCCAATGGCTAAGATCGGATCAATCCAATTGTAGGGGAACGCCAAACGAATCTCTGCAACGTAATCAATCGCAGTTCCCTGATCGGTGGATCTGACTTCAATGGTATCAATGGCAGTAGCTTTGTCCGCAATACCGGTCAAGACTGCGCGGACCCCGGGTTCATAGGCCGTTACCGTATATCGTATCTCAATTGGGTTACCGGCAAACAAGACACAAACTTGATACTGAGACCCCTGTCCGAATACTTCATCCAGTGGCTCCACTGATTCAACCGATGTATCCCAAGATTTCAGATGCCGAAAATCTGCAATTAATCGCAGCACTTCAACTGGTGGTTTTGGTGAATCAAACCGTCGTTCAAAACGCATTAGTCTCTCTCCGAAAACGGACGACCCACTGACAAAGTCACGGACTGCCGTCCCCCTTCAGTTCGACCGAACGACAGATAGCCCGGCCCAACCGCGGTGTCCGCTCCGATAAACAGTGACCCGCCGGATAATGTGTTACCCCAACGAATTTCATCGCGATCTTGAAACACGTTACCTGCTTCTAATGAAAATCCGATGAACAACGGCTGATCAATGGGGAACACTGCGCGTTCATTTAATCGCTGATAGCCCATAAAGGATAAGAGACCCGCGTGACGCCCAGAAATTTCATTCGGACTATAACCGGATAGACGAGTAAAGCCGCCCAAACTGTACCGCGGTGTGACATCTGTCACAGCAGTCTCGAACAAGTATCCAAAATATCCCTGACCAACCAGAGTTGTCCCTTTGTTGTGATAAAAGGGATACAAAAGATCCAAGGTCACCCCATCGTACTGACGGGTCGCGCCCAGTTTGGCGTCATAAATCGAATACTCACCTAACAGTCGAATTCCTTCCGTTGGAAAGCCGAACGAGTCCAAGGTATCAAACCCAGCACGGGCAAAATAACGGGAATCATCCACCTTGCTACTTAAGGAGTCAGTACCTAACAATTTGTTATTTTTCGTGTCTGCTTGACGGAAACCGATTCGAAACTCGCCACGTGTGTCTAAGGAATAACCGGCATCAAATCCATACTCGCGAGTCTCGGTCGAGTAGGTTGAGGTCAAGGTCCCCTCTTCATAAAGCGCACGATCTTCACGGACAAAACCGATGATCGCTGAAGCGAACCAATCCGAGCCATAGTCGATCGGCTGATACAGCTCTGATGTCACGCGGGTCTTATCACCCAAGGTCAATTCCGTTCGCCACTCGCCACCTAAGGGATTGATGTTGGTTGCACGAATCACCCCATTGAGATTGTATGAAGCACGCCCATCCAAGCTATCCTCGAGCGTGAAGCCAAGATCCAAATAGTCAGGACCCCAATCTTTCTCCTTGGTTTCGAGCGACAAACCAACTTGGCCCTCTTTCTCCAGCACCGAGACTTCGACCTGGTCGATGGTTTCCAATGCATAGATTTTTCCGAGATCAGATTTCAGCCGCTCATTATCGAGCGGCTGACCTGGCCGGACCGTTAAACGGTTTGCGATGGTTTTACTGGAAGTACGAGGTGCGTCGCTGATCACCTCTACAAATCCGAGTGTCGGAGGATCGGTGCGTTTCAGTCGCTGCTGATTCCAAGCAAGGTAGGATTCAGGATCAATGGAAAATGGGGCAAACATATCAGGCATGGCTGACAATGACTTTCGTCCGATCGCCAACGCATCGTCAGCCTTGTTGAAATCAGCCGTCGCAATGCCCTCAGGAAAAATCTCGATCAGAAGATCACGCTCGGTCAGCGTTTCCAGTTGTGCTTCCGTATTTCGTCGAGTCAATAAATTCGTCAACTGATCAACTACTGTGACAACAGAGGTTAATTCGTTGGTGGAGTACCGCAGTGATGAAGTGTCGACCACAATGACCCTGTCGGCGCCCATATCGCGTGCAACATCGACCGGAAGGTTATTCGCAACACCGCCGTCAACATAAAGACGATCATCGATTTCCACAGGCGAATACACCACAGGGACTGCCATCGAAGCTCTCAACGCAGTCGCTAACGATCCTCGATCCAAGACTACGGCATCGCCTGTCGCCAAGTCAGTCGCCATCGCCCGAAAAGGAATCTGGAGTTCATCGAAGTCAGACACCGTGGCTGTTTCCAGTGTCAGTTCATTCAGGGCAAGGGCGAGTTTTTGTCCGCGCAGCGCGGCAAGTGGTAAACGCACATCTCCAGGTGCCACACCCAAATCCAGACCTAAAAAGTTTCGCCCCTCAAAGCTCTTGTTCCGGAAGCTTCGTTCATTGCGATCGGTGACATCACGAAGGGTTGAGTCCCAGTCCACAGAGAAGAGCTTCTCGCGAACTTGATCAGCACTGAAGCCAGACGCATACAGAGCACCCACCACGGCACCCATGGATGTTCCGGCAATGTAATCGATTTGCACCTGGTTCGCTTCGAGCGCTTCAAGGACAGCGACATGCGCAAAACCACGTGCACCGCCACCAGATAAAACCAATCCAGTTTTCTCGCGCGCAGACGCAACTTCAGTAATACTGAGTGCAATCAGGACGACAACAACGACATGGAATGGTCTGAACATGGGGCGTTTATTCGCTTTATCACGTAATTAAGACACCATGGTATCGAAAAAAAGCCGTCACCGTGACCCTTTGGTGATCAGGACCCCTGAGGGGCTTTATTGCCCAAAGGCGCAAGCACATATCGATCCCTGGCGACCAGTCGATTGTGCGTTAATCACCCATGCTCATGCTGATCATGCGCGCGCGGGGTCGAAGGACTATCACTGTGCGCTTGGCAGCGAGGGGTTAATCAAGCAGCGACTCGGTGACCAGCAGATCACTCCCCATGCCTACGGCGACTCGTTCACACGTGGGGACGTTCAAATCAGCTTCCATCCCGCCGGCCATGTTCTTGGATCAGCGCAAATCCGTCTTGATGATGGGGATTCGGTGTGGGTCATTACCGGTGACTACAAACGAGACCCTGATCCAACCTGCAAAGCCTTTGAGCCTGTGCCCTGTGACGTTTTAATCACGGAGGCGACCTTTGCACTGCCCATCTATCGCTGGCCGTCCATGGATCAGACCATGGATCAATTATTCGCATGGTGGGATCATCATGTCCGACATCAGCGTACCCCGGTTCTTCTCTGCTACTCATTAGGCAAAGCCCAACGCATGATGGCGGAAATTCAGCGTCGCTCAGATCGCTCGGTGAAAGTCCATGGGGCAGTCGCCACCTTAAATCGTGTCTATGAGCAGCAAGGGATCGATCTTTGTCCCTGGGAGCGTGCAAGCGAAACCAATCGAGGCGTCTCAAGCGATCTCGTCATCGCCCCACCGCAGGTCGCGGGATCCTCGTTTTTAAAACGATTTCATCCGACAGAGCTGGCAATGGCTTCCGGTTGGATGCAAGTCCGTGGCGTTCGGCGGCGCGCATCAATTCATCAAGGGTTCGTGGTCAGCGATCATGCCGATTGGAATGGTCTCATCCAGACAGTTCAGGAGAGTCAAGCCACCCAGGTGTACGCAACACATGGCGAAACTCGAGTGTTAACACGGTATCTCAACGAACACCTCGATATTGCAGCAGACCGTTTAGAAACCGCATTTGGAATTGAAGAAGGCGTCGATCAATGAATTTTGTCGGCTTGTTTCAAGCGCTAGATACCAGTCAGTCGACCAATGCAAAACGGGATGCGTTGATTGAATTTATTCGTCATGCCGATGTGCTTGAAAGCGCAATCGCAGTTCAAGCACTCACCGGTCGACTGGAAAAAAAACGACTCAAACCCAGTCTTTTAAAGTACACAGCCAACCAAGCATTTGTTGAGACACCGTGGCTATTTGAAGAGTGTTACGCAACCGTCGGTGATCTGTCAGAAACGCTCGCCATCTTGTTTGCCAATCCTCAGGCGAAACCCCAAACCAATGCTCCGATTCTCCAGCAATGGATTGAACGCCAGACCACGCTCGCAGGCCTCAAACCAGAAGTTCTTGCCGATGCACTTTTCGCACAACTTCAGGAGTTCTCCAAGGATGAGGCGTTTTTATTTCTCAAACTGTCATCCGGTGGCTTTCGGGTCGGAGTCAGCAAAGGCCTGGTCCACGAGGCAATTGCACGCGCTATCGACATGGATCGGGCGGTCATTGAAGAACGATTGATGGGACCATTCGTCGCTGATCGCAATTGGTTACAACGACTGCAAGAACCGGTGACACAAAACGAGTCGGATGCCAGACCGCTGCCATTTTTGCTCGCTAATCCGATCACAGATGATGAAATCGCCGCACTCAATCCGCAAG
>OBOZ01000016.1_pt1 | contig 19711 bp, 24 predicted proteins | sample 1494301 | NCBI WGS metagenome assembly OBOZ01 (sample SAMEA3275628, study PRJEB22092) | marine metagenome | biome: Marine Biome; feature: Surface Water; material: Sea Water | collected 2014-06-23T09:30:00+00 | depth 2 m
CAAAAGTTGACAACCTAAGAATCTCTAAAACTAACGAGGTAAAACCAGAGATAAAGAAAGTTAAAAAACAAGAAACTGAAAAAAGAGAATTCAAAATCAAAGATTATGTTGTTTATCCTAAACATGGTGTTGGACAAATTACAGAGTTTAAAAAAATCAACATAGGTGGAATAGACGTTGAAACTTATGTTATAAAATTTGAAAAAGATAAAGCAAATGGAATGGTGCCAGTTAATAAGCAGTCTCATTTAAGACCCTTGGCAACTATTAATCAGGTCAATAAATGTATTTCAATTCTTAAAAGTAAGCCAAAAATAAAAAGATCAATGTGGAGTAGACGGGCACAAGAATACGAAGCAAAAATTTCCTCTGGAAAAATTTATGAATTAGCCGAAGTGGTTAGAGATTTAAATAAAGGTGATGATTTAATGGTTGATCAATCTTATAGTGAAAGACAACTCTTTGAAAAAGCTTATGAAAGAATTTTATCTGAGTTTCAGATTATTTTGAATTTATCACTAGAGGATACTCAAAAAAAGTTAGATAAAGCCTTAAAAAGAAACATGGGTAGTCAAGCACAAGCTGCACCTGTAGCAACTAAAACAGCTGCAACAGAACTACCAGTAGACGAACCAATTTCAGATACTGACGAACCTATTGAGGAATAAAAAAAAACGCCTCTCACACAAATTGTAATGAGAAGCGTTTTTTGTAAAGAGTACTAAGTTACTATCTTCTTCTTTTTTTTGCTTTTTTCTTAGCTTTTTTCTTAGCTTTTTTCTTAGTTTTCTTTGCCGCTTTTTTTCTTTTCTTAGGCATCTTTAGCTCCCTGTTTTAGTTAAACGAATCAAAATGATTCGCTATTACTATATTTTTATTTTTTTCTATAAGTTATGTCAAACCTTTAATTAAAACCTAAAATTTGAAAAATTATTTTTTATTTTTTATTTTTTTTTTAATTTTAATCTATTAATTAAGTTAATGTTTATGCGGTTAATAAACCATATTATAAAAATAAATTAATAAAGATTTTCTAAATGATTTTTATATTTCTGAATAATTTTATATCTTTTTAATTTTAATGTTGGAGTTACCAGTCCATTTTCAATTGTAAATTGATCTTTAATGACAATAAATTTTTTTATTTTTTCTATTTTTGATAAATTTTTATTTACTATTTCTAATTCTTTTAAAATTATCTCATCAGTTATGTTGAGTTTTTCTTTATTTAAAACTAATAACGCAACCAAATAAGGTTTATTATCACCATACACTAAAGTTTGCTCAACAAAATCAATTTTTAATAAATCATTTTCAATTTTTATTGGTGAAATATTTTCTCCCCCGGGAGTAATTAGAATATCTTTTTTTCTATCTGTAATTTTTAAGTATTTGTTTTCAAAATGACCTACATCACCAGTAGATAACCATCCATCATTTAAAACTTTTTTAGTTTCTTCCTCATTATTCCAATAGCCTAACATGACATTTTCACCCTTAACCAAGATCTCACCATCATCTGCTATTTTAACCTCATTTGCAGCAAAAGCAGGTCCAACAGTATCAATTCTTATATCATCTTTTGGATTACAACTAACCACTGGAGAGGTTTCTGTTAAGCCATATCCCTGTAATGTCGGTAATCCTATTGCATTTAAAAATACCCCCACATCTTTATCTAAAGCACCACCTCCAGAAATAAATAATTTCAGAGAACCGCCAAATTGTGCTTTAATTTTTTTTCTAACTAATTTTTCACAAATAAAATTTTGAACTTTTTCTAAATTAGACAATTTATTTTTAAAGAAAGCTTTTTCTCCAAGAGAAAGCATTTTGTTGATAAGATATTTTTTTAAGCCATTTGTTTTATTAAAAGATGCATTTATCTTTTGATACAAATTTTGATAAAATCTTGGGACAGCGGTCATTATATCAGGATTACATTCACCCATATTTTTTATCAGCTTTTCTATGCTTTCAGCATAAAACACCTTGGCCCCCAATGCTATCTGAACAAATTGAACAGTATGCTCATACGAGTGTGACAATGGTAACCAGGTTAAAAACCTGGCTTTTTTTGAAGTAAAATCTTTGAGTAAAAATAAAGCTCCTTCACAATTACTTAATATTCCTCCATGACTTAACATTACACCTTTGGGGTTTCCTTGTGTGCCTGAGGTATAAATTATACAAGCAATATCTTTTCTAGAAATATCTAAATTAAGAAAATTTTTTTCCTGATATTTTTTTTTTTCAAAAATATTTTTGATGCACATAATATCATTTGCGTCTTTTATCTGTTCAAAAGATAATATTTTTTTTATGAAAGGTTTAGATTTAATTATTTTTTTAATTTTATCATATTGTATAGCATCTGAAACAATTACAACTGATGGGTTGCAATCATTAATTAAATATTCGTAATCTCTTTCTACATAGGTCGTATAAGCTGGAACAGTGATACCTTTTGATAACATTATTGCTAAATCAGAGATCATCCATTCAGGTCTATTCTCTGAAATTAACAAACAACGATCTTTATTTTCTATAAATGAACTTAACTCTTGAGACAGTTTTAAAATATTTAAATACGTTTCTTTCCATGTGAATTCATTTTCAAAATTTTTTAATGATTTCAAAAAAATTTGATCAGGCTTTTCTTTTAAGTACTGTTGATAAAAAAGTTCTAAAAGATTATTTTGTTTCTTTATTTCCATATCTTTTGGTGGGCGAAGAGAGAATCGAACTCTCACTTCTTGCGAAACACGATTTTGAGTCGTGCGCGTCTACCAGTTCCGCCATTCGCCCGCTAATTTGCATTAAATTATATTTAAATAGTATAAGAACTAAAATTATATTAAAACCAAAAAATGTTTCAAACTCTTTACAGGAAATGTTTAGATTTAGCATCACATAAGAGCTCAAACTTTTATTTGGGTTTAGTTTCGTTTATTGAAAGTTCATTTTTTCCCATACCTCCAGACGTAATGATTGTACCTATGGTCATTGCAAAGAAAAAAAATTACATAAAAATATTTTTGATAGCATCCATTTTTTCAGTTTTAGGAGGGGTTTTTGGGTACTTCTTGGGATCATTTTTTTATGATCTATCTTTTAGTGTGATCGAGTTTTATGGATATGAAAATAAAGTTGAAAAATTAAAATATAATCTATCTATTGGAGAGGGATTTCTAGCTTGGCTAAGTATACTCTTTTTAGCAGGTTTTACTCCTTTGCCTTATAAAGCTTTCACAATTGCTAGCGGACTAATTGGTTTTAATCTATTCATATTTATTCTTGTAAGTCTAATCTCTAGAAGCCTAAGGTTTTTTATTATTTCTTACTTGTCATATAAATTTGGACATTTATTTACTGATTTTATGAACAAGCATGGATCAAAATGGTTTACCATTTTGGGGATATTGCTTGTTATTATATTCTTAATAATATTTTTATTTTATAAATTTAATGTTTAACATCAGCAAAAAAAATTTATTTACAGTTATATTTTTAATAAGCTTTATTGCTTTAGTATCTGCATATTTTATAGAATACATTCTTGGTCATCAGCCTTGTAATCTTTGTCTATATGAAAGGATTCCATATTTTTTGGCAATCTTAATTGTATTAATAAATTATAAATACAATAAACTAGAAAAGTATATAATTCTCTCATTGGCTATAATTTTTTTGATAGCAACAATATTGTCTTTATATCACTTAGGAATTGAACAAGGTTTTATACAAGAGTCTTTACTTTGCGATCTTGAAAAGGGAGCAAATATTCTTGATAAGGACGAAATATTAAAGCAATTACAACAAAAAAATATAAGTTGCAAAGATGTAACATTTAAAATTTTTGGATTATCGCTTACAAGCTACAATATAATAATTTCTATATTATTAACTATTACTTTAATAAGATTTTACTTTGGATATGAAAACAGTAGATAAAAAAAGAATTGAGGAATTTATAAGGGTTGATCACGCTGGAGAAAGAGGTGCTGTTAAAATTTACGAAGGCCAATTACTTGCTTTAAATACATTTGTTAAAAATGACAAACTAAAGAAAACTATTGAGGAAATGAAAATTCATGAAAAAGAACATCGTGATTTTTTTGAAAAAGAAATAAAAAAAAGAAATATAGCTCCAACGAAATTTTTGCCTCTATGGGATTTGTTAGGTGTAGGTTTAGGCTTTGGGTCTACTTTGTTAGGTAAAAAAGCTGCCATGCTTTGCACTGCTTCTGTTGAAGAAGTTATTGATGAACATTACTTAAGTCAAATTAAACAACTTGATAATAGTGAAAAAATCTTGAAGAAAAAAATTATAAAATTTAGAGAAGATGAGTTAAATCATAAAGATATAGCTTATGAAAAAGGTGCAACCAAAAAAGGACCATACTCGATTTTAGATAAGTTAATAAAAACTGGTTCTAAAATTGCAATAAATATATCCGAAAAAATCTAAGCCTCTAATTCAACGTCCCAATATAAATAGTCCATCCAACTTTTGTGAAGAAAGTTTGGAGGAAAATTTTTTCCGTTTTTATGTAGATCTTCTGTTGAGGGTCTATAAGGATATTGGTGCAACTTCATCCCTGAATTTTTTAATAATTTTCCACCTTTTTTTACATTACATGCTGAACAGGCGGTAACTACATTATCCCAGTTTGTTTCTCCTCCTTTTGATCTAGGTAACAAATGATCAAATGTTAGTTCATCAGCACTACCACAATACTGGCAAGAAAATTTATCTCTTAAGAATACATTAAATCTTGTAAAGCTAGGTTTTGAAAGTGGTACAATATAATCTTTTAAGGCAATAACACTTGGTAATTGCATGTTAAAGGAAGGACTTCTAATAACTCTATCATAGTTACTTACTATGATCACTCTATCTAAAAAAACAGATTTAACTGTGTCTTGCCATGACCACAATGATAAAGGGTAATAACTTAATGGTCTATAATCGGCATTTAAGACTAATGCTGGGCATTTTTCTAATGAAACATCTTGTTCAATAAAATTATTCATTAACTATTTTTAACTTAGTTAATCTACTTTATCAACATTAAGAGATATTAAAGTTTCTTTAAGATATAATTAAGTGCTGTACTAGAAGCTTGTATAGGAATGTGATGATCACAATTTTTAATTAAAAGTGTATCAACTTTTACATCGTTTCTAATTAAAAAGTCTTTTGCTTCTAGTAAATTGATTGATGGGACAATTTGATCCGTATCACCGTGGATAAGTAAAGTATCAGTTTTATTTTTGATTCTATTTTTTAAATTATCTTGATCAATAATTTTTCCAGAAAAACCAACAATACAAGAAAATCTCTCTTCTAATGTCAGACCAACATTTAAAGACATCATACAGCCTTGACTGAAACCAGATAAACATATTTGTTTATTTGATAAATTAAATTCTAATTTAATCTCCTCAATAAATTTTTTAATTATATTTTCTGCCTTAACTGATTGCTCTAAAATATAAATTGGATCATCTTTACTCAGATCAAACCATTGATATCCAGACGGATTCATGGCACATGGTTCGTGCCCATTCGGGCAAATAAAAACTGTATTTGGCATATGTCTTTTCCAATTTAATGAGAGCATGCTAATGTCTTTTCCATCACCACCATATCCATGCAGTAAAATAATTGCATTTTTTATTTCGCTTTCATTTTCAGGTCTGATAATTATAGAGTTAAGGCAAAATGTCATAGTTAATTTATTAAGTGTTTTATTTCTAAAAACAATCTACAATATAAACATGTTATCAGGAATAATAGTTAAAGTTTTATCCATTGCACTTTTAATTGCTGTGGGTATCGTCTTAATTTTAGGCATAGGTACTCTTTTCAAGGGTGGAGAAACAAGTAAAAAATATTCAAATAAGTTAATGCAAATGAGAGTCATTTTACAATTTATTGCTATAATTGCTTTGGTAGGTTTTGCTTATTTTTTTAAAGATTAACTAAAATTTTTTAACCAGTTAATAAAGTTTTCATCATCAAAATTTATTGAACCAATAATTCTTGCAAACTCTTCTCCTTTGGAATTTAAAAGTATAGTTGTTGGAAGTCCTCTTAAAGAAAAAGTTTTTGCTAGAGTTGAAGGATGATCAAAATACGGTTCTAAATTATCTATACCTAATTCAGCAAAAAAACTATTAACCTTATCTAGTCTTTCTTTGCCAATATTAATTGGGTATATTTTCAAATTCTTTAACTTTTTATTTACTTGCAGCCTATCTAGAGAAGGCATTTCCTCTCTGCAAGGTGCACACCAAGTTGCCCAAAAATTTAACATTATTAGCTGACTGTCTAAGTTTTGAATATTAATTTCTTTGTCTGCATTATCTAAAAAAATAACATTACTGTATGTTTTTGGGTTTTTATGAACTACAAGATTTTTAAGATCCGGCAATTCATTTGCAAGAGTACTAGTGATGAAAAAGGTAAATAATATTAAAATTCTCATATTAAATAGGTATAATTAAATATCATGGCAAAAAATAAAAACAACCAGGCAATATGGAACACGCGCATTAAAAAAAATTCATCAAGTTTATTTCAAAAAGTTGGTAATTCCTTAGATGTCGACAAAAAACTTTATAAAGAAGATATCAAAGGATCCATTGCTCATGTTGAGATGCTTTTTAAGCAAAAAATAATCTCATTCAAAATTAAAAATAAAATTATTTATGGTCTGAATAAAATAGAGAGAGAAATTTCTAGTAAAAAATTTGAATTTAATAAAAAATATGAAGATATTCATATGAATATTGAAAAAAGACTTTTTCAAATTATTGGTGAAGAGGCAGGGTATGTCCATACAGCAAGATCAAGAAATGACCAAGTAATCACTGATTTTAAATTATGGTTAAAATCTGCAACTAATGAAATAAACAACAATTTAGATAAGGTCATTAAAACTTCAATAAAATTAGCTGAAAAAAATATTCAAACTATCATGCCTGGTTTTACTCATTTAAAAAATGCCCAAGCAATTTCTTTCGCACATTATCTAATGTCTTATGTTGAAATTTTTAATCGAGATAAAAAAAGATTTTCTAATAATCTAGAAAGTTTAGATGAAAATCCACTTGGTGTCGCTGCTTTATCTGGTACCTCATTTAATATAGACAGAAATTATACAACCAAAAAACTTGGTTTTAAAAAACCTACAAACAATTCTATTGATACAGTTTCAGATAGAGATTTTGTAATTGATTTTCTTTATAGCGTATCAGTATGCTCTATGCATATTTCAAGAATAGCAGAAGAGTTAATTATATGGAATTCAGATGGATTTAATTTAATTAACTTGTCTGATAAAGTTGTAACTGGATCTTCGATAATGCCTCAAAAAAAAAATCCTGATCTTCTAGAATATTTAAGAGGTAAATCTGGAAGTACCTATGGAAATCTATTTTCTATGCTGACTATCTTAAAAGGTTTACCACTTTCTTATTTTAAAGATCTTCAAGATGACAAAGAGATTGTTTTTAATTCAAATGATACACTTGTAAATTGTCTAAAAATTTTTGATGAGGTGTTAAAAAATTGTAGTCCTAATAAAAAAAAAATGCTTGAGCTTGCAAATAAAGGATACATTACTGCAACAGACTTAGCTGACTATCTTGTGAAAAATCATTCAATGTCATTTAGAAACGCTTATCAAAAAACTTCCGCTATAGTTAATTTAGCAGAAAAAACAAAAAAAAATTTAAACGAACTTTCTTTAGACCAACTTAAAAAAATTGAGCCTAAACTTACTGAAGATGTTTTAAAAGTGTTTGATTTAAACAATTCTGTTAATTCAAAAAAATCTTTTGGGGGAACATCTTTTGATAATATTAAAAAGATGATAGTGAAATACAAAAAAGAGATATGATTAAAAAATTAACTATAATAGTCTTATTTTCGATCCTATTAGTATCCTGTGGAAAAAAAGGATGCCCAAAATATTCGGGTTCAGATAATGAGAAATGTGACCCAATATTTAAAAATTAATGAAATATAGTAAAAATAAACTTTTTATTGAGAAAGTAAGTGTTGTTAATATTGCTAATAAATTTCTAACTCCAGCCTATTGTTACTCATACTCTAAATTAAAAGAAAATATAAATAATTTTAAAAAAAATTTTAAATCTTTTTCTCCATTGGTCTGTTTTTCAGTAAAATCAAATACTAATGTAAATATAATTAAAGAAATTAAGAAATTTGGTTTAGGAGCTGACGTTGTCTCAAAAGGAGAACTAATGTTAGCTTTAAAAGCAGGAGTAAGTCCAAGCAAAATAGTATTTTCAGGAGTTGGTAAAACTAATGAAGAAATCAATTTTGCTATAGAGAAAAAAATACTACTTATTAATGCTGAGTCAAAAAGTGAAATTCAAGAGATTAATAAAATTGCAAAACAAAAAAGAAAAATAGTACAAGTTGGAATAAGGCTAAACCCAAATACTGACGCAAAAACACTTAAACAAATTTCTACTGGTAAAAGTGAAAATAAATTTGGGGTAAATAGTAAAACATTTTATGAACTTGTAAACTACTGCAAAAACTCAAAAAATATCAGTCTACAGTGTTTAAGTGTTCATATAGGTAGTCAAATATTAGACCACAAGCCATATGAAAGAATGCTCAAAGCTGTAAGTAATATAATTATTAAAACAAAACACAAATTTAAATTTGTCGATTTAGGTGGAGGAATGGGAATTTCTTACAGTGATAAAATTAAAAAGCTTAATTATAAAAAGTACAACTTAGCAATTAAAAATTTTTTAAAAAAGCATGATACAAAAATTATTTTTGAACCAGGTAGATCAATAATCGGTAATACAGGAACTTTGATATCTAAAATAATTTATATTAAAGATGGTGGAGCCAAAAAATTTATTATTTTAGATGCTGCAATGAATGATCTTATGAGACCAGCTTTATATGGAGCAGTTCATAAAATCTTACCCGTTGATAAATCTAACAGTGTTTCAACAAATGCTTATGAATTTGTAGGTCCTATTTGTGAGAGCACAGATAAATTTGTAACTTTAAAAAAATTTCAAAAACTAAAAGAAAAAGATTTGGTAGCTATATGTGATGTTGGTGCCTACGGTATGTCTCTAAGCTCTAATTATAACCTTAGGCCAAAAGCTGTTGAATTACTGATAAAAGGAAGAAAAATTAAAATTATTAAAAATAGGCAAAAGCATACAGATTTAATTTAGCTTTTGATAAAAATGATCAGAAATGCACTATTCTCAATATTTTTTTTTGTAGGAATAATTATTATTTCAATAATATTTTTACCTGCATTACTTTTGCCAAGGAAAATTACATTGCTTGGGGGAAAATTGATGGGTCATTGGGCTGGGTTTTGTTTAAGAGTTTTTCTATCGGTAAAAATTAGTATTAAAGGTAAAGAAAACATTATAACTGACCAAAAATTTTTTATTGCTGCCTCCCACCAGTCTATGTTTGAAACATTTTACCTACAAACTGTTTTCAATTCACCAGTATTTATTTTAAAAAAAGAGTTGCTACGAATTCCAATCTTTGGATGGTACTTAAAAAAAATTGGATCTATCTCTATAAATAGAAACAAGGTAAGTAGAGACAATTTAGGATTTTTTGAGGATATTTTAAGAACAGTAAATAGTAGCGATAGACCATTGATAATTTTTCCTCAAGGAACACGAGTTTTACCTGAAGAACGTCCTTCCTTTAAGAAAGGAGCAACCAGAATTTATCAGGAACTAAATATAGCCTGCCAACCCGTCGCTGTTAATTCTGGTTATGTATGGCCAAAAAAAGGTAAAAAAAATAGTCATAAAACAATAACTGTTTCTATTTTAACACCTATTAATGCTGGAATGGATAAAGAAAATTTTTTACAGATTTTAGAAAATAAAATTTATAATGAACTCAACTTATTAAGTTAGCCTTTCATTGGCATAACAACATAAATACTATCAAAATCCCCTGGATCTTTTATTAAAGCTGGAGAACCTGTATCGTTAAAAAATATCTCTACTTTTTCTCCATTTAATTGAGAAGCTACATCTATTAAGTATCTAGAGTTAAAACTAATTTCTAAGTCGTGATCAAATTTTGCGTTCAAGGTCTCTTTACCATCACCACTGTTAGCATTATTAACTGATAAATCTAATGTATCTTTAGATAAACTAAATTTTACTCCATCTTTTTTATCTAACGAAACTGATGCTACCCTATCAACAGAATTTAAAAATAATTTTAAATCTATTTCTAATTTTTTTTGATTATTTTTAGGAATTACCTGAATATAATTGGGAAATTTACCATCTATCAGTTTTGATATTAATATACTGTTATTTAATTCAAATTTAATTTTAGATTTAACATTTGAGACCTTTACGTCACCATCATAGCTATCCAAAAGAGAACATAGTTGAAATATTGTTTTTTTTGGTAATATTATCGGATCAAAATCAATTTTTTCATCTAATCTAATTTTAGAAATAGACATCCGATGACTGTCCGTTGCTACAGCTGTAAGATAATTTTTATCTTCTACTTCTGTTTGATGAAAATAAATTCCACTCAAGTAATGTCTTGTTTCATCATTAGAAACTGAAAATTTACATTTATTTAGTAATTTCAAAAGTTGTTTAGATTTAATAATAAATTCATTTTGATTAAAGTTTTCATCTGTAAGAGGGAACTCTGATGGACTGAGACAATTTAAGTTAAAAATAGATTTCTCAGACTCTAAATGAAGTTTACTTGTTTCATTTAAAGTTAAATTAATTTTTTTTCCAGAGGATAACTTTCTGACAATATCATATATGGTTGATGATACAGTTGTAGTTTTTCCCTCCTCTAATACCTCCACATTATTTATTTTGTGTATAAAAATTAAATCCAGATCTGTTGCAGTTATTATTAAGTTTGAATTGTTCGCGTCTATTAAAATATTAGATAAAATTGGTAAAGTACTTCTCTTTTCTATAACTCCCTGACAATAGTTGAGTGCTTGCTGAAGGTCTTGTTGATTAACGTTAAATTTCATTATCTTTATTATTATATAATATTTGATTTTTTAATTTATTAATATTATCAACCATCTCAGGATCTTTTTCTTTAATTTTTTCAATAGTTTTAACAGAATGTATTATTGTTGTGTGGTCTCTATTTGAAAATTCTCTTCCAATTTCAGGTAATGATTTTGAAGTAAGAATTTTGGTTAAATATATTGCTGTTTGTCTAGGCCTAACTAGATACCTTGATCTTCTCGAAGACAACATCTCATTTTTACTTATCTTGAAAAACTTACACACCACTGTTTGAATTAAATCAATAGTAACCTTGTTTTCAGATAGATTTAATAAATCCTTCAGGACTACTTTTGTTTCAGATAAATTTGGGACTTTTTCGTAAATTCTTGAGAAAGAAACCACCCTATTTATTGCGCCAACTAGCTCTCTTATACTTCCTTTGATTTCTGTGCTTATGAAATCTTGTATGTCTTTTGAAATCTGTAATTGGTCGGAATATATACTATTTAGTTCTTCTGTTTTTTTTTGAACAATTTTTTTTCTTAATTCTAAATCTGGTTTTTGAATATCAACTACTAGTCCACCTGAAAATCTAGATTTAATTCTTTCTTGAATTCTTGATAATTTATTAGGAGGTCTATCAGCAGAGACGATTATCTGTGAACCTTTATCCAATAGAGCATTAAAGGTATGAAAAAATTCTTCTTGCATGGCCTCTTTACCACTTATGAATTGAATATCATCAATTAACAATATGTCAGTGTTTCTAAAGTATTCTTTAAACTTTACCATATCATTTGATTTGATTGATTTTACAAATTGATACATAAAACGTTCTGCTGAAATAAACATAACTTTATTATTTTTTTTTAACTCATAACCAATCGAATTTAACAAGTGTGTTTTGCCCATTCCAACACCACCATAAATATAAAGTGGGTTGTAATGCGAAATATTTTCTGAAACCTTTAGTGATGCTTCGTAAGCCAGCTTATTACTTGATCCCGTGATAAAATTATCAAATCTTTTATTAGGATCAATTCGATTATATTGTAAATAAGAGTCTTTAATAAAGGAAACATTCTCTTTTAAATTAACTTCTTCTAAAGAATCATTAGTTTTGCCAGAATGATCTGGTTCAACTATTCTAAATTCAATTCTGACAATATCTTTTTTATAAGTTTTTATAATTTGTAATATTTGATCTAAATATCTTGATGTTATCCAATCTCTAATAAATCTAGTTGGTACAGATAACAATATATAATTATTAAATTCTTCTATGAATGAAATTTTTTTTAACCAACTTTCATAAACTTCGGATCCTAATTTATCTTTCATATCAGCTTGAACCAGTCTCCAGTCAAAGCTGTTCGACTTAAAATTATCTATATTTTGATTGTTTGTAAGTTTATTCATAAGTTTGGAAGAGACTTAGTTAGAACTGATTTAAAATAATTTGCAACAAGTTAATAAAAAATTTAAAAAAAAAATAAAATCTAGGATTGTGGATTTAGATGTCACAGAGTTAAAGTTGAATTTTATTTTATTTCAAACAATTAAAAATTAAAATTCTAAATTGAATCAAACCATGATTGAATCAAATGTAGATTGAATTTATATAAGGTAAAAATTTACTAAATCTAAATATAGTAAAACAAGATGATATTTAAATAGATAATGTACTTACTAAAAGTTGTTTAATTAAATAAGATTTTTTTTAACGCCTAGATTGTAGAAATCTTCTTTGTGATCCTAGAAACATTTCTAGAAGCGTTTTGTTTCTTGATAATTCCAGTCTTAGCAATCTTCATTAGCTCTGAATTGAGCTTAGGCAAAAATTTTAAAGCTTCGTCTTTCTTTTTTTCTTCAATCAGAAGGTTCATTTTTTTTAAAGCGTTACGGAATCTACTTTTTCTAGCCTTATTAACTACTGTTTGCTTAGAAATTCTTCGTATTCTCTTAATTGCTGATTTTGTGTTTGCCATCTGCGCAGGGGTATAACTTGAGAATTTATAGTGGTCAACATAATATTTTACTATATTTGGCAGGAATCACAAAAAAAAGTTGATCTATTTGATACAATTTTTTTTTTAATAATACCTAAACATCCAATTGCTTTGCATCTGTTTCCTTCTTGCTGATAAACCTTAAACTCTTTTTGATAACCTCCCAATGTTCCAGATATATCTTGAAAATTTCTAATACTTGATCCTCCTTTAATTATTGCTCTATTTAAAACTTTTTTAGAATTCAAAATAATTTTTTTACATTCGTTTTTAGTTAATAATTTTGCCTGTTTAAATGGATCAATTTTGGATAAAAATAATATTTCACTAGCATATATGTTGCCAATTCCCGAAACAAATCTTTGATCCAATAAAAAACTTTTAATATCTTTATTTTTATCTTTAAAAAAACCTATCACATAATTTAAATTAAATTTTTTATCAAATGGTTCTGGGCCCAAATGTTTAAGTCTTTCATTTAACGCATTTTTATTTTTAAATAATTGAAAAAAACCGAAACGTCTTGGATCATTATAGATTACATTAAAATTATCAAATTCAAATACAACATGATTATGTTTTTTGGGAAGTGTTGGTGAGTGATAAAAACTAGTGTTTGTAAATTTTGATATTTTAAATCTATCAACAATATGGATTGTTCCTGACATACCTAGATGAACTAAACAATAATCCCCTTCTAAAAAATGTATTATTAAATATTTTGAAAATCGATCTACTTTAATTATTTTTTTATTTTTAATATAACTTTTAAAATTATTTGGTATTAAAAATCTTAAATTTCTATTTCTTATTATTACTTTTTTCACCCTTTTTTGATTAATTTTTTTGTTTAAGGATTGTCTAACAATTTCTACTTCTGGTAATTCTGGCATTACACACTATATTCAATATATAATTTTTTATGCAACAATATCTTCAAAATAAAAAAGGACTAGTAGAGGGTGTATTCGACCAAGTCTATGACCGTTATGATTTGATGAATGACTTTATGTCACTTGGCATACATAGACTTTGGAAAAAAAGTTTGATTAACATGATGAACCCGTCTAATAACAAAAAATTAGTGGATGTTGCTTGTGGCACTGGTGATATTGGTAAACTTTTTTTAGACAAAACTCATAAAAAATCTAACGTAACATCTGTAGATCCTAACAAAAAAATGATTAGTCAAGGGAGAAGTAAACTATCTGAATATGAAAATATTGAGTGGATTACAGCTCCAGCTGAGGAATTGCCATTAGCTGATAACTCTTTTGACTACTATACAATCAGTTTTGGTTTGAGAAATACAAAAAATTTAGATCTGGCACTTTCTGAAGCTTATAGAGTTTTAAAGCCTGGTGGCCGGTATCTTTGCTTAGAATTCTCTAAAATCCAAAACACAAATCTGAATTTAATTTACAAAAATTACTCAAAGTTAATCCCTATAATTGGTCAATTTATAGTAGGAGAAAAAGAGCCCTATGAATATTTAGTAAAAAGTATTGAACAGTTTATTAATCAAGAAGAACTAATCGATTTGATGCAAAAACACAAATTTCAAAAATGCTCTTATAGGAATTTTTCTAACGGTATTGTTTCAATTCATAGCGGGTGGAAAGTTTAATGATAAAAAAGTTAATTACCTTGTTTAAATTAGGAAGAAAAATTGCAAAATCAGACATACTTTCAATTGCATCAAAATTTAAAAAACCTCCACTGGCTTTAATTATTTTATTCAAAATATTATCTTTTTCATTTCAAAAAAAAGAGGGGCGTGATTTGGATAAAGATGAGGGACAAAGACTCTCTAGATCCCTAGAGTCAATGGGTACTACTTTTATAAAACTAGGACAATTTCTAGCCACTAGACCTGATATTATTGGTGAAGAGCTATCACAAAAACTTGAGAATCTTCAAGATCGTTTACCACCATTTTCTATAAATGAAGCAAAAAAAATTATTAAAAGTGATCTTGGAGAAGAAACTTTTAATTCTATAATAGATTTAAGTGAGCCAGTTGCAGCAGCATCAATCGCTCAAGTACATAAAGCAAAAATTAATGACAACGGAACAATTAAAGATGTTGCCATAAAGATTTTAAGACCAGATATAAAAAAAATATTTAATGAAGAAATTGATGCAATAATGTTATTCGCATTTATTGTTGAGTCTTTCGTAAAAAAAACAAAAAGATTAAAACTGATAGAAGTTGTTTTTTTATTAAAGGAAATAACAAATCTTGAGATGGATTTAAGGTTTGAGGCTGCAGCTGCCAATGAATATGCAGAGAATACTAAGAATGATGCCGGATTTAAAGTTCCTGAAATTTATTGGAATTTTACTAGTGAAAATGTAATGACTCTAGATTGGATCGATGGTGTTTCAATAAGAGAAACTGAAGAATTAAAAAGGAGAAATTTAGACACTCGTAAATTAGCAGAGGATATTATTCAGCATTTTTTAAGACATGCTGTAAGGGACGGTTTTTTTCATGCAGATATGCATCAAGGTAATATTTTCATTGATAATAGTGGTCAAATCGCACCTATCGATTTTGGTATAATGGGTAGACTAGATAAAGTAAGTAAGAGATTTCTGGCAGAAATTTTATTTGGTTTTATTCAAAGGGATTACCGTAAGGTTGCTGAAGTACACTTAACGGCTGGGTTAGTTCCAAAAGATGTTCCAATAGATGACTTAGCTCAAGCTTTAAGATCAATAGGAGAACCAATTTTTGGTCAAGAAGTAAAAGACATCTCAGGTGGAAGATTATTAAAACAACTCTTTGATGTTACAGAAAAATTCAATATGCAAACCCAACCACAGTTATTAATGTTACAAAAAACAATGGTGGTTGTTGAGGGGGTTGCAAGAAAATTAAATCCAAATACAAATATATGGACCACATCTAAGCCAGTGCTAGAAGGTTGGTTAAGAGAAACAAAAGATCCAATAACCAATTTAAATGAAACTTTAAAAAGTACTTCTGAAGTAATTAAACGACTGCCAGAATTTCCTGAAATTATGGACAAAGCAAATCAAGCTTTAACTTTTTTAGCTAGTGGACAAATTCCTCAGAATTCAAACTCCTATACAGCTTTAAATGATAAAAAAGCAGAAATGAACACTTTTAAAAACCAATCTATTATTGGTTTATTACTTCTTGTAATTTTTGGACTTATAGTATTTTAATTCTGCAAATGAAAAATCTGTTAAATAAAAAAGTTTTGTTCATTATATGTGGTGGAATATCTGCATATAAAAGTCTTGAAACAATCAGACTTTTCAAAAAAAGTGGCGTCGAAATTAAAACTATACTTACTGCTAGCGCTAAGGAATTTGTAACACCTCTTTCAATTACTGCACTATCGCAAGGTAAAGTTTACAGTGAATTGTTCAGTGTTGAAAATGAAAATGAAATGGATCATATTTCACTTTCAAGATGGGCTGATGTTGTTGTTATTGCTCCTGCAACAGCAAATACTATTTCAAAGCTGGCTCAGGGCACTACAGATGATCTAGCATCGACGGTTGTTCTCGCTTCAGATAAAAGTATTTATTTAGCTCCAGCAATGAACGTGAGGATGTGGGAACATCAAACTACCAAAGCAAATTTAAAAAAATTGAAAGATTGTGGTTATAAATTCATTGGTCCTGAAATTGGGGATATGGCTTGTGGAGAATATGGTGAGGGTAAAATGTCTGATCCAAGAAAAATTGCTGAAGAAATTGATCAATTTTTTTTAAATAAGAAAAAAAATAAAAATTTAAAAGCTTTGGTTACAGCAGGACCTACTAATGAATATATTGATCCTGTAAGGTTTATAACTAATAAGTCTAGTGGCAAACAAGGTTATGAGATTGCAAAATCTCTCTCTAAAAAAGGTTTTGATACAACGCTCATTTCTGGTCCCACCAACTTAGAAATTGATGATGATATTAATCTAGTTAAGGTTGAAACTGCAGAAGAAATGTTTCTTGCAACTCAAAAAAGTTTACCAACTGATGTAGCAATTTTTGCAGCAGCTGTAGCTGATTTTAAGTTACAAAAAAAGTATACAAATAAAATTAAAAAACAAGAGACTTTAAATTTAAATCTTGAAAAAAACATCGATATTTTAAATTATGTTTCTAATCATAATTCAATGAGGCCAAATCTTGTTATTGGTTTTGCAGCTGAAACCGATAACCACGAAAAAAATGCAGAAGAAAAATTAAATAAAAAAAGTTGTGACTGGATAATTTCAAACGATGTTACAAATAAAAATATAGGATTTAATTCTGATTTTAATGAAGTAACTATTCACTACAAAAATAAAAAAATAAATAACGAAAAACTCTTTTATAAAAAAAAGTCTGAAATATCTGATGAAATAGTTGATAGAATTATTGATCAATTAAATTAATGGCAAAAGTTCTAATCAAAAAGTTAGCTTCATCTGTTCAATTACCTACTTATAAAACTAGTGGAGCTTCAGGCATGGATTTGATGGCTTTTATTTCTGAACCAATAATTCTTAAACCTCAATCTTCTTGTTTAATACCAACTGGTATTTCTGTTGCATTTTCAGAGGAATTCGAAATACAAATAAGACCAAGATCTGGTTTGGCAGCTAAAAATAATATTAATGTATTAAATACTCCTGGCACAATTGATAGTGATTATAGGGGTGAAATAAAAGTTATTCTCTTTAACCATGGAAATAAAGAATTTATAATCAATAATAATGATAGAATAGCACAAATGATTTTGACACCAGTTGTTAAAATGGAATTAGAAGAAACAGAAACTTTGCCAGAAACAATTCGAGGAGAGGGTGGATTTGGCTCAACAGGAAAATGAGCACAAAATTAAATAAAAGAGAAATAGAAAAGTTTTCTCGTCAAATTATTTTAAAAAATATCGGTGCACTAGGACAAAGAAAAATACGAGAAGCAAAAGTTCTAATTATTGGAATGGGTGGTTTAGGGTGCCCTGCTGCTGAATTTTTAACACGCTCAGGAATTGGAACATTAGGTATTGTAGACCACGATAGGGTTAGTTTGTCAAATATCCACAGACAAACTTTGTATACTGAGAAAAATGTTAATAAATCAAAAGTTAAAATTGCAAAGAAAAAATTGAATGAAATTAATCCAAAAACCAAAATTAATATTTTTAATTATAAATTAAATAAAATCAAATTTAATAGAATTATTAAAAATTATGATTACATCATTGATGGCACAGACAACTTTGAAAGTAAATTTTTAATTAATGATATAAGTTTAGATTATAAAAAATTTCTTGTAGTTGGTGCTATAAGTAAGTTTGATGGTCACATTTTTAGCTTTGATTTTAAAAATAAAAATAGTCCTAGTTTGAGAGACTTTTACCAAGAAGAGGTTGTTACTGATGAGATTTTAAATTGTGAGTATGATGGTATTTTAGGAACGGTAGCAGGAATTGTTGGTACAATACAAGCAAACGAAATTCTAAAAAAAATTCTTAATATTGGCGAAAATTTAAATGGATTTATTTTAATTCTAGATTTATTAAATTTAAATATAAGAAAAATAAAATTAAAAAAAAGAAAATAGTGCTCTTCAAAATAAAAATTAAAGAAATTTTTATATTGTTTTATTTATTATTTTTTTGCACAATTAGTTCTGCGAATGAAATTTTTGTCTCTTTGAAAAAAAATAAAGTTAATGTTCGTTATGGCCCAAGTTTCGACTCTGATATCAAGTATGTTTATAAAAAAATAAATCTTCCAATAAAACAAATAGATAAAAAAGAGAACTTTAGACGAATAATTGATCTAAAAAATAATAGTGGATGGATACATGTTTCACAGTTAAAAAAAAGTAATTCAGTAATTGCTATTGAAGATAAAGTTTTATTTAAAAAACCAACATCATTTGCTCAACCTATTGCATTAATTAAAAAAGGTAGATTACTTATTGTTCAAAAATGTGAAAAACAATGGTGTGAAATAGAAACTGATAATTTAAGTGGATGGATAAAAACTGGAAATCTTTGGGGCTCTATTAACTAAAATCTGCCGATAAGGAAGCTATATTTTCTTTACTTAGTTTTGTAGTATGTGAATATTCTTTATGATCCATTCCCAATTCAACGTCAATCGCGTTTGATTTAAATTTCTGGATTTGTTCGTCCGTAAAATTAAAATGCACAAATTGAACTGAAGAAGCTTTACCTTCAGTAGATGTTCTATCAACATCTTCCTCTGGCACAGCTTTAATTGTTTCACCATTTAATTTCATAAAAACCATTTGTTCAATTCCACCAACTTTACTTAAAAATGCTGCTCTAGATACCGGATTGTCTATTTCAAACATTAAAGTAGCAGTTAATTCTTTTCCATTTGGAATTAGCGGGTTGTACGCTACTAGTTCATCTTTTAATTGTTCATCTCCACCCTTTTCGATGTAGAGCATTTCTTGAACTTGAGCTAGCATAGTTTCGTAACTTTCAAAATAGAATGTTGCGTAAGGTCCTAGAGCAATTCTTCTATCTTTTTTAAAACTTACAATATTTTTTCTTAACTCTTTTCTATTTTTAATATAAGCCTCTAATGGCATTATATCAGATTTTTGTATCTCTCTTTTTTCTTTAGGCATGATCATAACTTATAACTTTTTGC
>OBOZ01000018.1_pt1 | contig 19123 bp, 23 predicted proteins | sample 1494301 | NCBI WGS metagenome assembly OBOZ01 (sample SAMEA3275628, study PRJEB22092) | marine metagenome | biome: Marine Biome; feature: Surface Water; material: Sea Water | collected 2014-06-23T09:30:00+00 | depth 2 m
CCATCCAACCCGTCAGATCAATATCCAAGGAAGCATCTAAGGGCAGTGCTCGAAAAGGAACCGAATACTGATTCGCAAGCACTTGAAACATGACAAAACTGGGATCCGGAGCACAGACGCTTCGTTCCGATCCAATCAAATTCGCAATCAGCAGTGCAATGATTTCGTCAGAGCCATTGCCAAACAACATTTCGAGCTCATCAGGGATATTCATAAATTCCCGAAGAGGGCCCCTGACGCCATTCGCCTGCGGATCTGGATATCGATTGAAAGCAATGTGTGCAAGCCGTTCAGCCAAGTCCGCACGCAGACTTTCAGGCCATTGATAGGGATTTTCCATCGCATCAAGCTTGATCATTCCCGTCGCATCCGGGACTTGATAAGCACCGCCCTGACGCACGCGTTCAGGGATCAGCGATTGAATCAAATCTTCACGCGTCACGACGATACTCGGCAGAGCGCGCATGCGCGGTTAGGCTTTCTGAGTGCGCAAGCGTCGAGGCCACACCAGCGATTTGCTTGGCACCATCGGGACTACACTGGATCACTGATGATCGCTTGATGAAATCATAGACGCCAAGCGGCGACGCAAAGCGCGCAGTGCCGGATGTCGGCAAGACGTGATTCGGACCGGCGCAATAATCACCCAAAGCTTCAGGGGTATGACGACCCATAAAAATCGCACCCGCATGACGGATCTCAGGCAGCATCGCCTCTGGATCATCAACACATAATTCCAAGTGCTCCGGCGCCACCCGGTTAATCACATCAATCGCATCATCGCGATCTTTGGCTTCGATAAACAAGCACCGACGATTAATGGACTGTTCGATAATGTCGGCACGCTCGAGTGTCGGGAGCAAACGCGTCATGGAATCAAGAACCTGTTCAGCAAACGCTGGATCGCAGTGCACTAAGATCGGTTGCGCATCCTCATCATGTTCAGCCTGACTAAAGAGATCCATAGCGACCCAATCAGGGTCCATTGGCGGCTCAACATAGACTAAGATTTCCGATGGACCGGCAATCATGTCGATACCCACTTTTCCAAAAACCTGGCGTTTCGCGGTCGCAACCCAAGCATTCCCTGGGCCCACAATCTTATCGACCGGTAAAACACTTTCGGTTCCGTAGGCGAGTGCAGCAATCGCTTGCGCACCACCAATCGTCACCACGCGATCGACTTTCGCAAGATGAGCGGCGGCCAAGACCACAGGATTGATGTCACCGCCCGGCGCCGGAACGACCATTTGGACCAGAGGAACACCGGCCACCTTCGCAGGTATCGCATTCATCAGCACTGATGACGGATAGGTCGCTTTCCCGCCAGGAACATAAAGTCCGACACGACTCATTGGTCTGACTTCCTGACCCAAAACGATTCCATCACCCTGATCAGGCAGTCGCCAACTCGATTCTTTCTGGGCTTCATGAAACGCCCAGACGCGATCACGCGCCGTCGTCAACGCGCGCTTTAATTCGTCTGACAACCCGTTAAAGGCTGCTTCTAACGCTTGTGCATCCAACACCAAATCAGACGCATGACTCACTGGGTGGTGATCGAGTTCGCGGGTCAATCGAACGAGCGCCTTATCACCTTCGTGACGGATCGCTTGAATAATCTCAGCTACCCGTGTTTGTCGGCTGAGATCACTCACCGACTCCCAAGCGGTCAGCTCAGTGAGCCGATCCTCGAAATCGGAATCTGCAGTGGTTAACGAAACCGGTTTAAGTTGCATGCGCTCTCTTCGTCCATTCATTCAGTCGCTCAATGATTGGAGCTATATGTTGATGACGCGTCTTCATTGCAACCCTAGACACCACTAGTCGTGCGCTGGAATGTGCGATCAGATCACGCGGTTCAAGGCCATTCGCCTTCAATGTATTACCCGTATCCACCACATCGACAATGACATCGGCCAGCCCGACAATCGGCGCCAGCTCCATCGCTCCATACAGTTTGATTGGATCGATCTGGCGGCCTTGCGATGCGAAATACTGACGCGCGACATTTACGTATTTGGTTGCCACACGGATCCGACCAGTCGCCGGGAGCTCGACACCTCGTTTGGTGGCTGTCATCAACCGACACTTTGAGAGCTGAAGATCCACTGGCTCACAAAGCATGTCAGAGCCATACTCCAGCAAGGTATCTTTACCAGCGATCCCCAAATGTGCGCCGCCACGTTCAACATACGGTGGCACATCCGTGGCCCGAAGCACCAACAACCTTACGTCAGGGCGATTGGTGTCGAACATCAGCTTGCGACTTCCAGTGAGCGATTCGGTAGGCTCAATACCGAGCTCTGCAAGTAACGGGAGGGTCTCTTTGAGTAGTCGCCCTTTGGCAAGCGCAAACGTTAATGGCTGAGTCATACACGAACTCGCTCGATATCTGCACCCAGCCGACGCAGCTTTTCTTCAATGTGCTCGTAACCACGATCAATGTGATAGACGCGATCCACAACCGTTTCACCCTCAGCGACCAGCCCGGCGATCACCAGCGAGGCTGATGCGCGCAAATCGGTACTCATCACAGGCGCACCCTTGAGTTTGTCCACTCCAGTCGTGCTTGCGGTCGCTCCATGCAAATCAATCTTCGCGCCCATGCGCTGCATTTCAGGGATGTGCATCATGCGATTTTCAAAGATCGTTTCGGTCACACGACCCGATCCATCAGCGACTGCATTCAACGCCACAAATTGCGCCTGCATATCTGTGGCAAAACCAGGGTATTCGACTGTGGTGATATCAACGGCTTTTGCACGCTGACCCTTCATATCCAGCGTAATGGTGGACTCAGTCCGCTCAATCTGTGCCCCGGCCTCTTCAAGTTTCAGAAGGGTTGCATCCATATGTTTGGGCTCGCAATCGGTTACGGTGCAAGACCCACCCGTTGCAGCGGTCGCGACCAGAAAGGTTCCTGCTTCGATGCGATCGGGAATAATGCGATGCGTCCCACCATGCAGCGCTTCAACACCTTGAATACGCAGCGTATCCGTCCCAATTCCTTCGATTTTCGCGCCCAGCGCCACAAGACAATCGGCAAGATCACTCACTTCAGGCTCACGAGCGGCGTTTTCGATGATCGTTTCGCCCTTCGCTAGAACCGCAGCCATCAGCATGTTTTCGGTGCCGGTCACCGTGATTTTTTCAAACAAGACCTTACCGCCAACCAATCCACCGGGAGCACGGCCTTTGATGTATCCATCAGTCACTTCAAATTCCACGCCCAAATACTCCAGCGCCTTGACATGGAGATTGACTGGGCGAGCACCGATGGCGCAACCGCCAGGTAACGAGACTTCGGCTTCATGTGCCCGAGCCAATAGTGGACCTAACACCACGATACTCGCTCGCATCGTCCTGACAAGATCATATGGCGCAACGACGGAATTCAGTGTGGATGCATCCAACTCAACAGAACCGGTATCATCCAGCAGGACCTCAACACCCATCCGCCCCAACAACTGGAGCATGGTGGTCACGTCGTTCAAATGCGGCAAATTCTCAAACCGTACCTTTCCAGGAACCATCAGCGCGGCGGCGAGAATCGGTAAGGCTGCGTTTTTTGCGCCACTGACTCTCACATCGCCACTCAAACGACGTCCGCCGCGAATTAAAAAACGATCCATACTTAAATACCCAATCCCTGTCGCTGATCTTTTTCGCGAGGCGTCAGCGCGGTGATGGTGATCGCATGCAGAGTTCCTTCGGCGATTTCGTCGGCAATCAATCGATATACGGCTTGCTGCCGTTTCACCCGACTCATGGCCTCAAAGTCATCACTGACCGCTTCGATCTGAAAGTTGCGGCCCTCACCTTGCACCGAGAACGTCCATCCGGTGTCTTTGGTTTCCAATAAGGTTTTGACTTCAGTGGCCAGCATCAGGTACTCCTGTTTCAATGCAAGTCACGCCGCCGAGTTCGGCAAGCGTTTTAAATGTGGGGTTCATTCCGGTCACCGTGACTGAACGGTCGATCGTTTTGGCTGACTGCCACCAATACACCATGACCGCTAAATGCGCGCTCGACGCCTCCGTCCATGCGCTAACATCAATGACCAACTCACCCTGGCGAATGGCATCAAGCCCGAGCGCTTTGAGTTCCGCCCAAGGCTTGGAATAGGATTCAGAATCAACCGAAAACACGACTACTTGGCACTCACTGATTCAAATGACCAAGAATCAATGGCTCCTGTTACACTGCCCGTCGATTGGACCAGATCTGCAAACTGATTTCTTAATGTGAGGCCAAGATTGATGCCCGCGATCACAACATTCTCAACCATCCAGCCCTTACCGTCTTCAAAACCCAATGCAAATTGGACTGGCAAAGCTTCTCGACCCGGGCTTTCAAGCCGTGCCTCAACGACTGCGCGTCCAGGCTTTAAGATGACGCCTTCCTCAGGCAAGACCAGCTGCTCACCACCATAGGCTGCCAACCCGCGAGCGTAAGCATCCACCAAACTGGATTCTAAGCGGTCTGTAAAACGGTCGCGTTCTGCTTGTGTGGCTTGTCGAGCAAATTTACCCATCACGCGAAGGGCGACAGTCCGGTCGTTAATCAGTGGCGCAAATTGCTCTGAAATCCGGATCACCAATTCTTCTTCAGTTAACTGTCCGGCCTGAAATTTAGAGACATCCTGATAAAACGTATCGCGTACGATCTTCAATGGTTCAACGGCAGCTTTAGGGTCTTCTTGAGCCCAGGCACCAATTGATAACAGACACGCTAAGGCTGTGGCTAACCAGACCTTCATTTTTCGCTACTCATATTTAACAAAAACCTCCCAATCAGTTCCTCAAGAACGATCGCTGATTGCGTATCATAAATCATATCGCCGTCAGCTAAATTATTCGGATCACCCCCGGTCGATAATCCGATGTATTTTTCACCCAGAAGACCTGCCGTCAAAATCGATGCTGAGGTGTCTTCTGAAAACTCAGCAAAATCTTGACTGATCTCCATATCAACGATGGCAGCCGCAGTTGCTTTGTCATAGCGAATGCCGACAACGCGTCCGACCGTGACTCCGGCGGCACTCACTTTTGCTCGCGTTGTCAGACCTGCGACGTTATCGAAGCGAGCACTTAATCGGTAGGTTCCATTGTCACCGGTCGACGCCAGACCACTGACTTCCAAAGCCAAAAATACAAGACAGAGCGCACCGAGCAATACGAACGCACCCACACTCAATTCTAAACGCCGCGAATACACTTAAATCTCCCCAAACATCACTGCGGTCAGGAAAAAGTCCAGACCAAGCACCGCCAGCGATGCGTACACCACTGTTTTTGTTGTCGCCCTCGCAATCCCTTCCGATGTTGGCATCAAGTCATACCCTTGGTAAACCGCAATCCAAGTCACCACAATCGCAAAGACCACCGATTTGATCATGCCATTGAACACGTCATCAAAGAAATCAACGGATGCCTGCATGTTCGCCCAGAAAGAGCCGGAATCGACACCTAACCAACTCACACCAACCAAGGCGCCACCCAAACAACCGACGCTCACGAAAATCAAGGACAAAATCGGCAAACTAATCACACCTGCCCAAAACCGTGGCGCAACCACTCGGCGCAAAGGATCAACGCCAATCATCTCCAGACTTGCCAACTGCTCAGTGGCTTTCATTAAACCAATCTCAGCGGTCAAAGCAGACCCTGCGCGACCAGCAAATAAGAGTGCCGTCACTACAGGACCGAGCTCCCGTGTTAGCGATAGCGCCACCATTTGACCCAGCGCCTGCTCACTGCCGTAATCAGTCAGAATCGTGTATCCCTGCAGGCCCAAGACCATCCCGATGAATAAGCCGCTGACAATTATGATACTGAGTGACAACACACCGACCACATAGATTTGGTCAACGGTCAGGCGCCCATACACACCAACATTGGAGCGACCAAAAATCGCCTGCATCAACATTAAGCTGGCACGACCAAGATCGGATACCTGTGACAAGGTTGATCGACCGACGCCCGCAATCCAATCGATCATGACAAGGCATCCTCAAGCGCTGGCGCAGGAAAATGGAAGCGAACGGGACCGTCTGGGCTTCCGTGCAAGAATTGCTGAACGAGGGGATCGTTAGAGCTTTGCATGACTGCCGGCGATCCCTCAAAAGCAACCCGATTATTTGCAATCATAATGACGTGATCAGCAATCGATAAGGTTTCCTGGAGATCATGAGAGACCACCAGTGAGGTCAACCCAAGGGCCTGATTTAATTGTTTCACTAAAGACAACAAGACACCTAAACCAATCGGATCTTGTCCAGCAAAGGGCTCGTCATACATGATCATTTCGGGGTCTAACGCAATCGCCCGCGCAAGCGCCACGCGCCGCTGCATCCCTCCGGAAAGCTCAGAGGGCACCAAATCCACAGCCCCGCGCAGACCGACGGCTTCAAGTTTCATCAATACAATCAAGCGAATTAATTCGTCGTCGAGATCGGTGTGCACCCGCAGTGGAAACGCAACATTCTCAAAAACACTGAGTTCAGCAAACAACGCACCTGATTGGAACAACATGCCCATGCGCTTGCGCAACTGAAATAACTCTGCTCGCTTGAGCGATTGGACCGACACACCATCAACACGCACATCACCAGATTCGGGTTTGAGCTGCCCACCAATCAAGCGCAGCAAGGTTGTTTTTCCGGTACCAGATGGACCAACAATGGCTGTGATTTTCCCACGGGGAACAGTCGCATTCAGTCCGTCGTAGATCACTCGCCGATCACGACGAAAACCAACGTCTTCAATCTCAACAAAGGCTGATGCAGTCACAATCGATTCGGTTCACTTCATTCAATTAATCTGGTTGCGAGTGTAGCAGAGCTTAGCCGCAACATGTTTAATGTCGCCTCAGGTTTGGGAGTCTTTTCATGTTTTGGGCCACTGCTGCCATTATCGTTGGAATTGCACTGACTGTTGTCAGTGCCGACAAGTTTGTCGAAGGCGCAGCCAGTCTCGCTTCACGACTAGGAATGAGTCATTTTTTAATTGGATTAACGATCGTCTCTGTCGGCACTTCAGCACCAGAACTTTTGGTCTCAGCAGTCGCCGCCTATGAGGACAGCCCAGGCCTGGCTCTCGGAAACGCCCTTGGTTCTAACATCACCAACATTGCATTGGTGCTCGGTGCGACCGCCTGTGTCTTTCCGTTATTGATTCCAAGACCTCTGGTCAGGCGAGAACTTCCTCTACTACTGTTGGTCTGTCTCGGCATTTGTGGGCTGGCTTATCGCGGGATCTTCGATCTCTGGGCGGGGATCGCCTTAGTGGCTGCCTTACCCATTGTGTTACTCCAACTCATGAAAGATGAGGCTGCCTCGGGGGAAGAAGCAGACATTCCAGACCTCTCATTGCCTTTATCGGTAATTCTGACCATCGGTGGACTCCTCGTCTTGTTAGCAAGTTCAAAAGCCTTGGTTTGGGGAGCGACCGAAGTCGCCCGGCATTTCGGGGTGTCTGAACTCGTCATTGGACTGACCATTGTGGCCATCGGGACCTCGCTTCCAGAACTCGCAGCTTCAATGGCTTCAGCGTTGAAAAACAAAACCGACATGGCGCTTGGCACAGTGATTGGCTCTAATTTCTTCAATTTCCTCGGAGTCATCGGCATTGCAGCGATCATTTCACCGTTCGCCATCGAAGCCGATGTTTACACGCGCGATCTCCCATGGACACTCGGTTTGACGGTCTTTTTGTTACTCATCGCCCGCTTTGGTGCGCACGGAACCTTGAATCGTTCGTACGGAATCCTTTTGCTTCTCCTGTACGTAAGCTATCTTTGGCACATCTCTGCAACGATCGTGCCGAATTAATGAGTTTTATCGAGTCAGCCAAACGCACTATCCAACTTGAATCGAAAGCCATCGCGGAACTGAATCAGCAACTCAGCGAGGATTTCAACCGCGCCTGTCAATTGTGTCTCGACTGCGAAGGCCGAATTGTGGTCACCGGCATGGGGAAATCCGGTCATATCGGAAGCAAGATCGCAGCAACACTCGCATCAACCGGAACACCGGCGTTTTTTATGCATCCAGCAGAGGCATCGCATGGTGATTTAGGGATGCTGACATCAAAAGATGTTGTGCTTGCCCTATCCAACAGCGGTACCTCCTCAGAAATCGTCTTGTTACTCCCACTGATTCAGCGTCTCGGCACACCACTAATCAGTATGACGGGAGATTCAGATTCAACCCTAGGTCGAGCTTCCGATGCGCATCTTTTAGTCTCAGTCGCCGAAGAGGCCTGCCCCCTCAACTTGGCACCAACATCCAGCACAACCGCCGCTCTCGTGATGGGCGATGCCTTAGCGATCGCTCTACTGGAAACCAAAGGGTTCTCACACGAGGATTTTGCGTTTAGTCATCCCGGTGGCGCCTTGGGCCGTAAGTTACTCTTGAAAGTTGACGACATTATGCATACTGGCGACGCACTCCCTGCGGTGTCTGAAGATGCATCGCTTCCCGAGGCACTACTCGAAATGACCGCCAAACGCCTCGGATTTACAACCGTTTTAAACCAACATCATGAACTCATTGGAGTCTTTTCCGATGGAGACTTGCGTCGCGCAATCGAAGCCGGCCACGATCTCAGAGATCGTCGAATTCAAGACATTATGACCCCAAGGGGAGCTACGATCGAACAAGGTTCTTTAGCTGCGATGGCTGTTCGAGTTATGCAAGAAAAGCGCATCAACGCCCTGGTGGTTGTGCATGACGGGCTTCCGGTGGGTGTACTCAATATGCATGACCTCCTGCAGGCAGGTGTCGTATGAGCGCACAAACCGTCCGACTCATGGCATTTGATGTTGATGGAATCTTCACCGACGGAACTCTCTATTACGGACTCGACGGCGATTCGCTGAAGGCCTTCAACATTTTGGATGGTCTTGGTTTAAAACTGTTACAGAAGGCGGGTATCCAAACCGCGATCATCACTGGTCGACAATCACCAATGGTTGACCGGCGATTTTCTGAGCTTGGTGTCGATTTTGTGATTCAGGGCCGCGAAGACAAAGGCCAGGCGCTTCAACATTTAGCCGCGCAACTCGCCCTTGAGAAAAATGATCTCGGTTATATGGGCGATGACTTCCCCGATTTAACTACACTTGATGTCAGCGGATTCTTCGCCAGCGTGCCGAACGCACCGGCTCAAGTACAGGCCGCAGCAGCCTATGTGACTGACCATGCTGGTGGCCAGGGTGCGGTCCGTGAACTCTGCGAGTTCTTATTGGTCGCGCAAGGATTTGATCCGTTAGCGATCTATCAGGAGGATCGAGTGTGAATGGTTGGAGCCGACTGATCTTCATCGCGCTTGGAGCCGTTGCTTTGGTGTTCGGACTCACCGAACCAACCACCAAAAGCACACTGGATCCCGCCTTAAAAGAAATTGCTGACCTTCGTCCAGATGCCTTTATGGAAGGGGTCTATCAGCGTCAATTTGACGCGGCCGGGCAATTGGAGACGACGCTCGTCGCGACCAGCTTGTTGGATTTTGGAGACCGCGCCAATGCGGAATTGGTAGACCCGAAGCTGTGGCTCGAGAGACCACCGGCGACCTGGTATATCGAAGGCGAACGGGGAGAACTGACTGCCGATCGAAATCAAGTCTTTCTTTCCCAGAACGTCATTGCCAATCGACTCGAAAACGGGAAGGACCCATGGCATTTAAGTGGTCAGACGTTAAATTGGGATCAAACCACGGATCTGGTGACGTCGAAGACGACGACTCGACTGGTGCAGGGATCTGCAGAAAGCGTTAGCGACGCGCTGGTTATGGATCTCAATACCAATGAATACACCCTTGGAGAAAAAGTGAGGACGCAATGGCGAAGCGCTACTTCTTCGGATTGATGCTGGCAATCGCACCTGCGATTTTTGCATTACCTGAAGACCGTGATCAACCGATTGAGATCACCGCCGACAGTGCCGTGATTAATGAAAAACAAAGCCAAGCTGAATACACAGGTGCCGTGGTTGTTACTCAAGGAACACTCAAACTTGAGGGTGATGTGGTGAACCTCAAAACAAACGAAGATGGTGAGGTGGAGACCTTTGTTGCCAAGGGCCAACCGGCGCGTTTTGAAAATCTCAGACGAAAAACCGATCAAGAGCCTGTCAAAGGTCGCGCGCGGGTGATCGATTATTCGTACGACACGGATCGAGTGGTCCTGAGCGGGGATGCCATGATTACCTCTGAGGACTCAGAGTTTTCAGGACCTGAAATCACCTATGACCTCAAGTCGGGAGAAGTCACGGCCGCCGGTAGTCGTTCAAGTCGTGTGAACATGACCATGCAACCGAAGAAAAAATGACCCAACTCGTCGCTCGCCATTTGAAAAAATCCTATAAGGGACGCGAAGTCGTCTCGGATCTGTCGATGACGGTGAGCCCTGGTGAAATTGTTGGATTGCTAGGTCCAAACGGTGCTGGGAAAACCACCAGTTTTTACATGATCGTCGGCCTGGTAAGGCAGGATGCAGGTGAGATCAAAATTGGCGAGCAGGCCATCACTCGAACACCGATGCATGGTCGGGCCAAAGCAGGGCTCGGCTATCTCCCTCAAGAAGCGTCTGTTTTTCGAAAATTGACGGTCTCAGACAACCTAATGGCGATCCTTGAATTGCGATCCGATCTCTCAAATAATGATCGGCAACGCGAGCGCGAACGCCTGCTCGATGAATTCCACTTGGGCCATTTATCAGCAACCAAAGGAATGGCACTCTCTGGAGGAGAGCGAAGGCGAGTCGAAATTGCCCGGGCGCTATGCTCCAACCCGAAATTTATGTTGCTCGATGAGCCCTTCGCTGGAGTTGATCCCATTTCTGTCGCCGATATCCAGAACATCATTCGGCACCTAGCCGACCGAGGGATTGGGGTCTTGATTACCGATCACAATGTCAGAGAAACCCTCGGCATTTGTCATCGAGGCTATATCGTGAATGCAGGCCGAGTGCTCGCAGAAGGACCACCGGCCAGCCTGCTCGCCAATCAAGATGTGCGCCAAGTCTATCTTGGAGAACAATTCACCATGACGCTTCCCGAATGAAACAGGCACTGCAACTCAAGATCGGGCAAAGTCTGACCATGACTCCGCAATTGCAGCAGGCAATTAAACTGCTGCAAATGTCGACGCTTGACCTGCAACAAGAAATCAATCGAGCTTTGGAAGAGAATCCATTGCTTGAGCGTGAAGATGAAATTGAACAGTACGCTGAGTCCAGTGACTCAGATGTCCGTGAGCAAGAGACACCCATCGAATCGGTCGAGGTCGCCGTCGAGACTGACTGGTCAGATACCAATCATTTTGATCTCAACCGGCCAATGACACGCAGTGCCTCAGATGATGAGTACGACAGCTTTGAGAGTCGAACATCGGAAGCGTTCACACTCTCCGATCATTTGTTGTGGCAACTGAATCTCATGCCTTTAACCGAACGCGACATGTTGATTGCTCGAGTGTTGGTAGATTCTATCGATGGGGATGGCTTTTTAGATGCAGATCTCGACGAGATTACAGAGGCACTCGGGCAAGAACTTGATGATCTTGAGCTGGATGAAGTCGAATGCGTACTGCATCAAATTCAGCGCCTAGATCCCCTGGGGGTGGGGGCTCGAGGCGTGGCTGAATCGCTTGCGATTCAGTTAGCAGCAATTGGCTTGCGCGGTGGTGATGTCCGGCTACCTCTCAATTTAGTTCAAAACCATCTCGACCTCCTCACCAAGAAAGATCGCCCAGGCTTGAAACGCGCGATGAAATGCTCTGATGAGGAGCTTGATCTGGCCTTGACCCTGATTCGGTCCCTCGATCCTAAGCCGGGAAGCCATATTGGCGGGAGTGAACCCGAATATGTCACTCCTGACCTGATCGTTCGGCGCAGCAAAGACGGCTGGATTGTGGAGCTCAATCCAGACGCCTTACCGCGCGTCGGAATCAATCATACCTATCAGAATTTCATCAAATCGGGCGATAAAGGCGAAACCAACGACTATTTGAAGAATCAACTGCAGGAAGCACGCTGGTTTGTCAAAAGCCTGAAATCTCGCGCAGAGACCCTGCTGAAGGTGGGATCCTGCATTGTCGAGGAGCAGATTGCATTTTTTGAAAAAGGACCGGTCGCCATGAAGCCGATGGTACTCGCTGATATCGCCGAGCGGGTTGATATGCACGAATCGACAATTTCACGAGTCACTACGCAAAAATATATGCACACGCCACGCGGCACATTAGAGCTGAAATACTTCTTCTCAAGCCATGTCGGGACCGATGCGGGTGGTGAAGCATCCTCAACGGCGATTAAAGAGCACCTAAAAGAATTAATCGGCGACGAAAATGCTAAGAAACCCTTATCGGATAATAAGCTGAGCGAGCTGTTGGCCAAACGGGGGTTTAAAGTCGCTAGACGAACCGTCGCCAAATACCGTGAGATGCTTGGTATCGGTGGCTCGAGCGAACGTAAACAAGTGTTTTAGGCTTTTCGTCAGTGACGAAAAAGCGCATAGTGGAAATGAGGTGATTAGACGCCTCAACGCACCAAAAGAAGGGGAAAGGTATGCAAATCAGCATCAGTGGACATCAACTCGACGTCACAGACGCACTTAAATCCTATGTGACAGAAAAACTGGATCGAATTGAGCGTCATGCGGAACATATCACCAAAGTGGAAATTACACTGACTGTTGAAAAGCAGCGTCAAAAAGCCGAAGGTAATGTGCATGTTGCAGGTGCTGATGTCCATGCGTCTGCTGAGCACGATGACATGTATGCTGCGATTGATGCGATGGCTGATAAGCTCGACCGGCAACTCGTCAAACATCGCGAAAAAACCATTAGCCGGATGCACGGACACTAAAAGCGTCATACAATTGTGCAGGGCGACAAAAGGTCGCCCTTTTCAGCAGCGATAGATATCGGAATCATGCAACTCTCTGACATTATTACACCCAGTCGGGTCGTTTCAAGCCTTGAAGGCACGAGCAAAAAACGTGTTTTAGAACTCACCGCGGAATTCATTGCCGACGAGAGTCAAATGGACTCCGAGGATGTGTATCAAGGTCTGATTGATCGAGAGCGACTCGGCTCCACCGGAATCGGGTATGGGGTTGCCATCCCTCACTGCCGATTGTCTTGTCTAAATGATGACGAGACCCGAGGCTATTTAATTCAGTTGAATCAGGGAATTGATTTCGACGCGATTGATGGCCAACCTGTTGAATTATTGTTCGTCCTACTGGTTCCTGAATCAACCAACCAAGTGCATCTGAATTTACTCGCACAGCTTGCCGACTGCTTTTCTAACGATCAATTTCGACACGATCTGCAAATGGCCACCGATGCCGGCGAACTTTACGCCATTGCTTGCCAAGCGTTTAAGACGGCTGCTGCCTAATGCATCTGCTGATCGTTTCAGGTCGATCTGGGGCGGGAAAGTCATCCGCGCTAGGCGCCTTGGAAGATCTGAATTTCTATTGCATTGATAACCAGCCCGTCGCCTTAATTCAACAGACAGTCAGTACCCTACTCACTGTTTCTCCAGGCCGAAATCTCGCTGTTTCCATTGATATTCGAACGCTTGGAAAACCTGCGGATGTTCCTGCGTTAGTGCAATCATTTAAGAGTGAAGTCAGCCGACTCGATGTGGTCTTTATTGATGCAACTGACGAGTCTTTGGCACGGCGTTTTAGCGAAACACGACGACTGCATCCATTATCCACAGGTATCGATCGCACGCATCTGTCTGATGCCTTGCGACGCGAAAGCCAGCAGCTCGAACCGATACAAGCCATTGCGACCTATAAAATCGATAGTTCGGGACTGTCGATTCATACGCTACGCAGTCAAATCCGAGAGTTAGTTGCTGGTGAAACAGCGACGCAACTCATCTTGAAACTGCAATCCTTTGGCTTTAAGCGTGGGGTGCCGATGGATTCTGACACTGTGTTTGATGCCAGATCACTTCCGAATCCACACTGGGAAGCAGAACTTCGACCCTTGACGGGACGCGACCAACCCATCAAAGACTATCTGAACCAGTTCCCTGAAACGACTGAGCTTCTCGATGAAATCGAAACGCACGTGAGACGCTGGGTACCCCGCCATGCCGAATCTGGCCGCCAATATTTTACGCTCTCAATCGGTTGCACCGGCGGTCAACACCGAAGCGTCTATCTGACCGAAGCCCTGAATCAACGGTTAAGTGATCTCGAACTTGATAGGCAGGTTGTGCATCGCGAGCTATCATCGAACCAATAAAGGATATCTCCACGATGATTACCACGCCGGTCACAGTCAGAAACTTGTTGGGCTTACATGCTCGAGCAGCCAATGTTCTCGCTCAAGAGGCCTCTCTGTTTTCGTCAGTTGTGGAACTCGAAGATCCAAGCAGTCAACGGAAAGTCGATGCCAAAAGCATTATGCAGCTATTAATGATGGCGGCAGGACAAGGTAGCGAGCTGATATTACATATCTCCGGAGATGACCAAGACCAAGCGAATGCCGCACTGAAGGCTCTGTTTGATGACGGCTTCGGGGAACCCTGCGGATGAGTGATGCAATCACCGAAATCGCCGTTGAGTCCAACCAAGCCAATCTTGAGCGGATTAACCTTGCGCTATCTCAAGGCGCGATTGCACGTGCCAGACAACTCATCAATGAAGATCTCGCAGCGCCGGATATCGCGCATCTTTTATCCTCGGTCCCTCCCAAGCAACGGACCATCCTCTGGAACTTAGTTGAAGCCGAAGAATTGGCAGCTGACGTACTTGCCTACTTAGGCGAAGAAGAACGTTCAGAAATTGTTGCCCGATTAGAACCTGATGAACTCGCCAACCTAATCGAAAGTTTTGAGTTCGATGACAAGGTTGACCTCCTCCAAGAGCTGCCTGAGTCAGTCATTGAAGAAGTCTTGTTATCAATGGATTCTCAAGACCGGCAGCGCGTCGAAGATGTGTTGTCCTATGACGAAGATTCCGCCGGCGGCTTGATGAATACCGACGTCGTAACCGTGCGTCCGGACATCACCGTCGACGTCGTTCTTCGATATATCCGACGGTATCGTGAACTCCCTCCGATGACCGACAACCTTTGGGTCGTGAATCGTCGTGATGAATTCATCGGGCAGGTCCCCATTTCGAAGATTTTGATTTCTGATCACAACACCACGATTCGAGAAATCATGCAGACCGAAGTCGAACCCCTGATTGTCTCCACGCATGAAGATGAAGTGGCTCAGCGTTTTGAACGATTAGACTTGGTGAGTGCGCCTGTGGTGAGCGAATCTGGTAAATTGCTCGGCCGGATTACCATCGATGACGTGGTCGATGTTATTCGGGCATCGGCAGATCACAGCTTGATGAGTCAAGCGGGTCTTGATGAAGATGAAGATATCTTTGCGCCCTTGGTCAGAACGGTCAAACGGCGTTCGGTGTGGCTTGGCATCAATCTACTGACCGCATTTTTAGCCTCAGGAGTGATAGGGATGTTTGAAGCCACACTTCAGCAGGTGGTCGCGCTTGCGATTCTCATGCCGGTGGTTGCATCGATGGGCGGAATCGCTGGTACTCAGGCACTGACCATCGTGATTCGAGGCATGGCGCTTGGTCGCGTGGGGTCAGCCAATATTCGAGCACTGGTCAGTCGTGAAGTGTTGATCGGCACGGCCAATGGTTTGTTCTGGTCATTGGTTGTGGGTTTCGCTGCCTTCCTCTGGTTTGGTGACTTCACTCTGGGTTATGTGATTGCGCTGGCAATTATTGTGAATTTGATCGTCGCAGCGGTCGTTGGAACCCTATTACCAGGTTATTTGAAATCGTTGCAAATCGACCCCGCACTCGCCGGCGGTGTGATCTTAACAACAGTCACAGACGTCGTGGGTTTCTTCTGCTTCCTCGGCATCGCGACCCTCGTCTATGCCTAATTAGCTGCCGGCAACCATCATTTTCTCAAAGAGCATGGAGCCTGTTGCGATTGAGCGACGCAGATCAAAATCAGACCCCACCGCGATCAAATCGTCTCTCAACATCCGGTCAAGATTCGACGCCACGGTGACTTCATGAACCGGATAGGCGATCTCACCATTTTCCACCCAAAATCCCGAGGCGCCGCGCGAGTAATCGCCGTTAACCAGGTTCACCCCCTGGCCCATCAACTCAGTCACGATCAAACCACGGCCCATCTGGGCGATCAACGCGTTGAAGTCTTGTTGACCTTGGAAGAAGAGGTTTCGCACACCTCCAGCATTATGCGTCGTTTGAAGACCAAGTCGGTTGGCAGAGTACAAGGACAAGACATAGCTCGATAAGATTCCATCAGTCACAAACGCCTGAGACCGAGTTACCAAACCATCACCATCATAGGCCGAAGAACCCATGGCTCCGGGGATGTGTGGAGTTTCTTCAAGCGTAACCCATTGAGGGAATACTTGCGTGCCTAAGCGATCCAGCAAATAGCTTGATTGCCGATACAAGGATCCTCCGCTAATCGCACTGACAAAACTCGAGATCAAGCCGGCGGCGGTTTCCGGAGTAAACAGTACTGGCACCTCGGCAGTTTGGCATTTACGGGGATTCAGGCGGGCAACTGTTTTATCGGCGGCTTCTTTGCCAACCGCTTCTGGAGACAACAACTGGTCTGGACGCCGAGCCTGTGTGTAGGCATAGGAACGCTCACGACTTTCACCATCTTCAGCCAGTAAAACGCAGCTCAAACCGTGGACACTGGTCGGCTGGCTGACCAACAGACCTTCTGTGGTCCCATGAATGGAGAGCCCACGTGTCGATGACACCGAACCCCCTTCGGAATTTGTGATCCGAGGGTCTGCTTGTCGTCCGCAAGCTTCCACTTCGATAGCCAACGCCAAGGCATCCTTCGCACTGATGTCCCAAGGATGATCTAACTCCAGATTGGGGACATCACGAATAATTTGATCCTTCGAGGCAAGCATAGCCGCGGGATCAGGCGCCGTGACGCGAGCGATGGCAAGTGCTGCTTGAAGCGTACTTTCAAGTGCTGCATCCGAGAGATCTGTGGTGGTGGCTGATCCTCGCGACTCGCCGACAAATACCGTGACTGACAAGGACTGATCTCGCGTCATTTCAAGCTTTTCTGGTGCCCCAAGTCGCGCTTGAACGTCAAGGCCAACTGACGCACTTGCACCCACCTCACAACCATCGGCGCCGATCCGCTTGGATCGCTCTAAAATCCGAAGCGTTAATTCTTCTAGACGGTTTTTTTCCTGTTGTGGGTTAAACTTCACGGACATGAATGACAAACGCTCCCTTCAAAATGACGATCTGATCGACGAAGAGCTCTACAGAGAGCCGTCGAAAAGTGCAAAAAAACGTGAAATGCTGGCGCTTCAAGCGCTCGGCCAGGCCTTGGCCACGCTGTCTGACAAGCAATTTCGAAAGATTGCATTCCCGGAAGACAAGCTGCGTGAGGCGCTTGAAGCTTACCGTGCTATTCCGGATAAAAAACATGAAGCCCGACGTCGACAAATGCAGTTTATCGGTAAAGTCATGCGCGGTGTGGCATCGGAGAGTTTGCAGGCGCAGTTGGATGCGATGGAGCACACCGATAACGCCGAAAAGCGGAAACATCACCAAGCCGAGCAATGGCGTGATCGATTGCTTAAGGAACCCAAAGACGCGACTGCCTTTTTGGATGCGTTTCAAACCGATGCGCAGCGGCTCAACCAATTGATTCGAGCGGCCCGAAAAGCGCGAGAACTGAATAAAGATAAAGGCGAGGCGCGCAGTTTGTATCGCGTGCTTTATGAAGCCATCGCCCATTAAGCTGTTCCACCAACGGTCAGTCGATCAATCTTTAGACTTGGCTGACCCACCCCGACAGGCACGCTTTGCCCATTTTTTCCGCAGATCCCAATGCCTGAATCAAGAGCTAGGTCATCCCCAATCATCGAAATCGCAGACATCACATGTGGACCGTGCCCAATCAGCGTTGCGCCTTTCACCGGAGCAGTCACTTTGCCCTGCTCAATGAGATAAGCTTCGCTTGCTGCAAACACAAACTGCCCGGAAGTGATGTCAACCTGACCGCCGCCGAAATTGACCGCAAAGATGCCGCGCTCCACCGACTCGATCATATCCGCCTGAGTGGCATCACCAGGCTCCATAAACGTGTTCGTCATCCGTGGCATCGGAAGATGGGCGTAGCTCTCACGCCGCCCATTACCTGTCGCCGCAACATCCATTAAGCGTGCATTGAGCTTGTCTTGCATATAGCCAACTAAAGTCCCGTCTTCAATCAGAACGTTGCGTTGGCTCGCGTGACCCTCGTCATCGATGTTCAAGGATCCGCGACGATCAAGCAGCGTGCCATCATCAACCACAGTGACCCCCTTGGATGCCACCTGCTGACCAATCTTTCCAGAGTAAAAACTCGATCCTTTCCGATTAAAGTCGCCTTCCAAGCCGTGACCAACGGCTTCATGCAGAAGCACACCCGGCCAACCAGAGGCTAAAACAACCGGCATTTCACCGGCAGGACAATCGACGGCATCTAAGTTCACCACAGCCTGATCGACAGCCTCAGCCACCAACTGATCAGCATGAGCATCTGTCAGTAATCGCTGTAAATCATAACGTCCACCGAGACCCGAACTTCCCCGCTCACGTCGGCCATTTTTTTCAGCAAGCACCGAAACAGACAGGCGAACGAGAGGCCGAATATCCGCACCTAAGGTGCCATCAGTTGCTGCAATCAGAATCTCTCGATAAGAAATCGACAAGGTGGCCTGGACCTGTGAGACAGAGGCACTTCGCGCGCGGGCCTTGGCATCGATTTCAAGTAAAAACGCGATTTTGTCAGTCGCCACCTTCTCGGGGATTGGATTTTTGGCAATGTAAAGCTTCGGTGTCGACACCTGATCCAGGTTCACGCCACCACGCGGTCCGCGACCCTCCTGAATGGCGATTGCGACATCACGCGCTTCACGAATTCTTGCAGCAGTGATTTCGGAGCTGTAGGCAAATCCCTGTTTATCTCCTGCGCAAGCTCTCACGCCCACGCCAGCGTCGCGATGATAGCTCGCATCCTTCACCTCGCCATCTTCGAGCGAATAGGTCTCGGCCTCAGCACGCTCAAAG
>OBOZ01000022.1_pt1 | contig 18398 bp, 19 predicted proteins | sample 1494301 | NCBI WGS metagenome assembly OBOZ01 (sample SAMEA3275628, study PRJEB22092) | marine metagenome | biome: Marine Biome; feature: Surface Water; material: Sea Water | collected 2014-06-23T09:30:00+00 | depth 2 m
TCGCATTAAATTTAGATTTAACGCAAATAGCTACATGGGCATAGGCGTTTCTACCCTTAGGATGATTAGGATGATCAGGTAATTGTCCTTCCAAATAATCGCCAGCTTCCTGAATAATTTTCCAGAGTTTACTAGCATTAATTTTGTTCATAAAAATCTAAAATTTATATAATCTAAAACTCTTATGATATTTGTTAAAAATTTAAATTCAATCTCCAATCAGGAATGGAAAACAAGTGAGAAATATCCTGGAGTGAGATGGAAGTTTTTAGTTGATGCAGATATTGATGGAAGCAAAGGAATTTCTTGTGGTTTTGCGGAAGTTTTACCCGGTGGAAAATTAACTTTACATCATCATGCCCCAGACGAAATTTATGTTGTAACCAATGGTTCTGCAACTTTAAATAAAGATGGTGAACTTGAAGAGATTAAAAAAGGGGACGTAGTTTATATTTCTAATAATGCTAAACATGCACTTAAAAATAATAGTGATGAAACATTTGGATTTTATTGGCTTTTCCCAACAGATCGATTTAAGGAAGTTGAATATTTTTCTGATGAGTGAAACTTATTTAACTTAGACAATGAACACTAAAAAGTTTTTTGCCATCAACCCAAGTTTTATCTAGTTTCCATCCAGCTTTATTAGCTAAGTTTTTGAAGGATTTAATCGTATATTTGTGTGAATTCTCTGTATGTATCTCTTCATTTTTTTTAATTAAATAATTTGAACCATTAATTCTAATATTATTTCTTTTTTTAGATTTTAGTCTCATCTCAATTCTTTTTTTTTGTTTATTATAAATGGCTAAATGTTTATAGGAATTCAGATTTATATCTGCACCTAATTCAGTATTAATTCTTCGTAAAATATTTTTATTGAATTTTGCAGTCACCCCTTTTTTGTCATCATAAGCAGTAATTAGAGTTGGGATATCTTTTACTAAATCAGCACCAATGATAATTTTTTTTGCTTTAAATTTTGATTTTAACATTTTTAAAAATTTAACAGCATCCTTCTCTTTGAAATTACCAATGGTTGATCCTGGAAAAAATATAATTATATTTTCAGATGAATTGATTTTAAAAGGTAGTTTATTATTTCTTGAAAAGTCATATCCCTTAGGAGTAATAGCTATTTTTGGGAATTTTTTTTTAAAACTTTGAGATATCTTGTTTATATAATCTTCTGAAATATCCAAAGGTATATATTTTTTGGGCTTATCTAAACTATTGAGAAAAATAGCTATTTTCTTGAAGTCCCCGGCACCGGGTTCAATTAAAACTGCTCGCTTACCTATTTTATTAGCAATTTCAATTTTATTATCTTTTAAAATTTTTCTTTCAGTTCTTGTTGGGTAATATGTTTTTAACTTGGTAATTTGTTCAAAAAGTTTTGATCCACGAAAGTCATAAAACCATTTAGAACTCAACTCCTTATTCTTTTTACTTAAACCGATACTTACTTCTTGTAAAAATGATTTCATTTTATACTTTGCCTAACTAAAAGACGACTAATTGGCATTGAAAATCGCCCTTGTCTTTCATTGTCTGTGCTCACTTTGGATATTGCGAGCATATTAGATAGATTTTTAATCATTAATTTTCTTTTTTCTGGTTTTAAGATAAATGCTGCGTAAAAAAATCCTGAAGCAATTTCAGCTACTTTAGTAACTGGTCCTTCCATAGATACAACATTTGTTTCGATAGTCACACTTGCTTCTGGAAAAGCTTTATGTGCAAGATTACTTAGACTTTCAGTTCCTCGTATCCTTGGATCACCTAAATCAATTGCTCCATAACTAGGTATTTCTTCTTGAACATAACTATAAATTAAATCATGTACCTCTGCATAACCAGATGCTGCATTCATTGGTCCATCAACTAATGCTGCAAATTGACCCTCAGAAGTTAAAACTCGTTTGACTTCATCTAAAACAGGAACTATCGGGTCCATTAATGTCAAAGCCCAATGACATAACACAATGTCTATAGAGTTATCATTGATTGCTGTCAAATTTTGTGCTTTTGACTCGATAAGATTAACTCTACTATTTTTAAGACGAGTCTTAGCTAATACTAATTCTTCAGGACACATGTCTATACCTTTTAAATTTAAATTTTTATTACGATCAAATAAAATTTTTAATAACGGCCCTGACCCGCAAGCAAGATCTAATACACTCAAACTCGCGTTATCAGGCACAACTTCACTTAGCCATTCATAACTATTACGTCCAGCTTCATCACGACAAGAACTTGCACATGCTTCAGTAAATCCAGTATTTTCTTGATGGATTGTTTTTAAATGATCAACTAAAGCATTACCATTAGGATGAAGATTACGAGCAAGACTTTTAGTCCAGATCGAATTTAATCCATTTTGATTATTTATGTTTTTCATGATTTATCTTTTACTGGCCAACAAATCGGATTTAGTGGACTAGCAGCCAAGTCTCCTGGTTTGACATTTGGTACAAATTTCTGCCAGTCACCAGAAACCATTGTAGGTGAATCAACTATTCTCGCTCCATCACGATAATAAGTATTGGCAAGAGCCACTCGACTACGATTAGTTCGGTTGCGTGAAGCGGTATGAAAATTTAAATTATGATGAAAGCTAACTTCACCCAGTTCAAATGGGGTTTCATTCACAGTTACATTATTTTTTGAAAAAACATCTGTGACCCCACGGTCATATCCAGTACCAGTCTTTTCAAACGTAACTGCATTGACTAATTTGTGGACATCGAGCGGATAGGCGAAAGAAAGCGGTCCCATCTCAAGAGGAATTGGCTGTGCAGGCGCCCAAGCAGTAACTACGTCATTGGTATCTAGAGGAAAATGATGATCGTCGAAGTGCCACGGGGTACGACCACAACCAGCTTGTTTAGCTAATACATTGTCATGATAAAGTCTAACAGCTGGTACTCCAAGAAGATCTGCTGAAATTTGCCCTAGACGAGGTGATAATACATAAGCACGAAGCAGTGCGTTGTCAGGCCAAATCATTTCAAGACTAAGGAAACGCGCATGTGCTCCTTTATCTGGATCAACCTTAAATTCTTCTTTTAATAAACTAATTAACTCAGATCTAAGTTTTAGCACAGCCCCAGGTGAAAAAACTTTTTTAAGTTTAATAAAACCATTTTTTTTAAAAAAATCAATTTGATCATTAGTTAAATGGTAGGGCTTAGCTAATTCTGAGATAACTTCATCATCACTGGGCATTGTAATATCTGGTAAAGGATCGGCATTAATAATTTCATTTTCTTTAACATCATTATCTGCGAGACTAACATACCAGTCCCACCAGGCCTGATTATCCTTATCCCATGGTTTACTAATATCCGTAGCATCAGTTAGTTTAGAATTTAAATTGGTATTAGATTTAGACATTTAGGTTGTTCTTATAGTTTTATTTTTTTTTAGTAACAGCGCGTTTTGACATGTAATGATTGATTTATCTGAAAAAAGTTTAGTTTTTTGTTCTAGTCATACAAAAATTCTCTCATTTAGCAAGTCTTAGTCCAGACATTTGCCATCTTTGATGAGGATAAAAGAAATTACGATATGATTTTCTCATTTGATCTTTAGGTGTAAGGCAAGAGCCTCCTTTTAACACCATTTGGTTGACCATAAATTTACCATTGTATTCGCTGATATCATCATTGTGATATTTAAACCCTGGATAAGGAGAGAAGTTTGAAGAAGTCCACTCCCATACGTGTCCCCAATGTTGATTTAAATCTGCACCATTTTTTTTTGCATATGGCTGATATATTTTATTTTCTAAAAAATTCCCTTGAATATGATCATTAGAAGCAACCTCCCATTCAAATTCTGTTGGAAGTCGTTTATTGTTCCATCTTGCAAAAGCGTCAGCTTCAAAGTAACTAATATTACTTACAGGCGCATTGAGATCTATTTCTTTATTTCCATTTAAAGTGAAGTGAAACCATTTACCTTCTTTTTTTTTCCAATAAAGAGGGGACTGCCAATTTTCCTGCTGGCATTTTGAAAATCCATCGGACAACCAATATTCACTTTTATTATAACCATCATTATCAATAAACTCGATCCATTCACCATTTGTAACTAACTTGTTTGATATTTCAAAAGGTAATATTAAAACTTCATGTTTAGGTCGCTCACAATCGAAAGAGAAATTTTCATCATCTGTACCTACACTTTTAATAGCTTTTTCAAAACCAACCCATTCTTGTTTAATATTTTCACTTGCAATATCTTTTTTAGTTGGATCGTACTTGGGACCAGTAGGGTTGAAGCTTAAACCATGCTGTAGATCTGTTAACATTAATTCTTGATGTTGCATTTCATGGTGACAGCCTACTTCAATCATATCTAAATTGGAGTTACTTGATTGACATAACTCTGTAATTCTATGGTTTATAGTTTGCCTATATTCTAGAACCTCTTCAATTCCAGGGCGTGAAATTATGTTTCGAAGTGATCTTGTGTATCTTGGACCTGCTTTTACGTAATAGGAATTAAATAAATAATTATAATCCTCATTAAAATATTTATAATTAGACTTTATTTTGCTTAAAACGAATTTTTCAAAAAACCAAGTAGTGTGAGCAAGATGCCATTTAATAGGTGACGCATCTTCCATTGACTGGATATTCATGTCCTCTGGACTTAGATTTTCAACAATTTTAATCGATTGATTTCGTGTTTTCTCAAATAAGTTCTGAATATCGTTATTATTCATAAGATTACTTTATCAAAATAACAATAAAGCCAACATAGTTCACTTTACAAAACGACGCTGATTATTAAACTTAGTTAGATTGTTGATCAGAAGCTTTTATTTCTTCAACAGCAGTTTCAGATGCTAATTTTGTTGGTTCATCAATTGGCTCTGTAGTTGGGCTTAATTCAATACCTGCAGGCGTAATTGACTGAGGCATTGCAATAAATTGAGAGTCTGGATTTTCAACTGCTGGTCTAACTCTAGATCTATAGACACCATAAATTCCAATCAAAATATGAAAAAACATTAGAAAAACAAAAAAACCATTAAGACCCGCTATGTCCATAAAAATTGAGCACAAAAATGGACCACCAATCGCACCTAAACCAAAAATAAATTGTAAACTAGCACCAGCTGCAACAAATTTTTCTTTAGGAATAAAATCATTTGTGTGAGCAAGAATCAATGAGAACATTGGTAAACTACAAAAGGCAAATAAAATTAAAAAAATATAAAACCAAAATTTACTCGTTCCTAGTCCTTCAGGTAAATACATTTGTGCAGAAGAAAAAATTGCACATAATGCAAAAAAGGCTGCAGCAAAACTCACAACAATAATTACTTTTCTTCTATCATACATGTCTGATACTTTTCCTATTGGCCACTGTGAAACTGCGCCAGAAATTGCTAACAAGAATGTAACTAATGAAATATGAAAAATAGAAAAATTCATTCCTGCAGCGTATACAGCTAGCAATGTGAATAATGCAGATTGAATTGTTCCATAAAGAAATGCACTAACCATTCCAAAAGGAGATGAAATATAAACCTCTTGAATAGACATTGTTTCTATTTTTTTAAATGTTGGAGGTTTTCTTTTGGTAAGTAAAATTGGAATTAGTGCACCTGATGTTATAATTGATATTAATATAAAAGGTTCAAAATTTATTGGATTACTAAAGTTTAAAAAAAACATTCCTATGCCCATTGAACCATACAAAATCACCATATAGATTGATAAGACACTTCCTCTGTTTTTATTACTTGCTCTATCGTTTAACCAACTTTCAGCAACAGTATAAATAGAGACCATACTGATACCTGTAAGCACTCTCAATAGGAACCAAACAAATGGACTAACAAAAACAGCATGAATTAAAATCACTAAAGATGCAATTGATGCAAAAACTGCAAAGATTCTTATATGACCAACTCTTGATATTAATTTAGGAATAGTCATTGCTCCTATAAAATATCCAACAAAATAACCAGACATCATAAATCCGGTTGCAGTTAAACTAAACTCTTCTTTGACTGCTCGAACTCCTAAAAGTGATCCTTGAAAACCGTAGGCGAGCATAATTGCTCCCATACCTAAAAATAAAGCCCACGAATTTTTTAACACCTTGTTCATATGAATCGCTATCTATTTCTGATTTGTGGCCAAATCAAGTTAATTGTAATAGGGCTATGATTTTTTTAGTTTAAGAAAAGAGTGAATAGCTATCGTCAGAATGATGACAATGCCTCCTTGAATTGTTTCTAGACTTGGTTGTTCTTTAATGACCATCCAGACCCAAATTGGCCCGATGATTGTCTCTAGCAAAAAGAATAAGTTTACCTCTTCTGCAGGTATAAATCTTGGAGCAATAGTGACTAAAACAAAAGGTATCGCAACACACATTACACACATTAGAGGAACAATTAATAGGTCTCTCCCAACTAAGGCATAAGTTTCAATAAAGAAAATGGCAAATACTGCAACCAACAGCTTACCGACTACAGCAGCAGGAACTAGGTTTTTTGTTTTTGCAGATCTAATCGTAACAGCTCCAACTGCCAATCCTAAGGCACAAACGAGGCCCAATAAATCTCCAAAAATATTCCCTAATTGTAAGGAGTCGTAAAATATATATATCGCAGCAAAAAAAGTTACTGCGATTGCTATCCAAGTTTTACTATCTGGCATCTCTTTTAAAAATATTGCCCCTAAAATTGCTGAAAGCATAGGCGCCATAGCGATCATAACCAATGTATTGGCTACATTCGTATTCTGAATAGAAACAACAAAAGCAATATTGGTTATGGAAAAAGTTATTATATAAATTATTCCATGATGCCCACTCGTGAAAAGCATTTTGAAGAAATTTGCTTTGTAGATAAGTAACATTCCGATCAACACGGTGAAAAAAGGAATTATTCCTCGATAAAAAACTAAACTCCAGGTATCAACACTTGCTAATCTTATAAATAAACTATCAGGCGTAATAAACATCACCGCAACAAAGGCTAGCAAAGAGCCTTTTTGCTGCTCGTTTAAAGTTTTCACGCTTTAAGTTCTTTCCAAAAAATTTTAGCAAGATTTATGCCTGATAAATCGAAAAGGGTTTTAAGTCCAGTTGGGGAGGTTACATTAATATCTCCATTAAGTTTTTGATCAATAAAATCTATTCCTGCAAAAAAAATATTATCTTTTTTTAAATCCTTAGCAATCAATCTTGATATCTTATTTTCATTTAAGCTCAGTTTAATATTAACAGGCTTTGCACCTTTACTCATATTACTTAAAATCGATCCTTTCTTTGGAATTCTAGAGATTGCTCCACAAACTTTACCATTGATTATAAAAACTCTTTTATCTCCTTTACTAATTTTAGGTAAAAATTTTTGCAACATAATGTGATCGTGTTTTTTGATGAAACTATTGATTAATTTTGAATTAAATTTTTTTAATAAATGTATATCGTTCCCACTGTAACTGTGGATTGGTTTTAAAATAACCTTTTTGTTCTTTTTAAAAAATTTTTTTATTTCATTAATGTTTCTACTAAAAATGGTATCTGGCATATATTTTTGATATTTTGCTGAATACAACTTTTCTGAAACATTTCTTATAGAGGTAGGGTTATTTAAAATTTTTACTTTATGTTTAATAGTATCCAAAATGTAAGTCGTTGAAATATATTCAAGATTAAAGGGCGGATCTTGTCGTATAAGTATAAATTTAGATTTAGTGAGTTCTAAACTACATTTTTTTAATATTTTAAAAAATTTATTTTGAGTGTAATTAAATTTTACAAAAAAACCTGTTGCAATTACTTTTGAATTGATAATTGAAAGGTCTTTTGGCTCATAATAGAATATTTTATAATTTTTATTTTGAGCCTCATTAGCTAAAAAAATACTTGTATCTGAAACTGGATTTAATTTTGAAGGATGGTTACCTTGAATAGCAACAATTTTATTTGTCATATAATTCGTCTAAATTTTCATTTTCTGAAAATCTACTAATCATATGATCTGCGTTTGTTGTCTTGTTATCAATTACTTTTTGTAAATGATTTAAAAAAATCGTTTCGTTATTTCCTTTTTTGCTTAAAATATCCCTATTTTCTAAACCTTTTTTTGATAAATCTAATAAGGTTGAAGACCAATAAAGAAGATCTTTACCCATTAATTGAGTATTAAACCCTTTTTGAGGTGCTTCTAAGTAGGCATTAATAATCTTATCTGTTTCCCACTTAGAGATAACATCATAAACTTCATCAAGATTACCATAAAGCATACCAATATTAAATGCGGGTCCAGCACATAAGCAATCCCAACCACAAGTATCCATAGATCTAAGCTCAATATATTTTTTTAACCTGTTCTCTGTAAAGATTGTGCTTAAATGTGTTGTAAGATCACTTTCTGTAGGTAATCGGTTACCAACCTCTTCAATTTTACCCTCCATAAAATCTCTAAAAATATATTTTCTGCCAGAAATATATTTATCTTCATCTTGAATAAATAAAATAGGAAAATTCATTGTAAATTCTGCATATTTTTCAAAATTTAAATTTTCAAAAAACAATTTTGGAAGTCCGCCTCTAGAAGTATTTTGCCAAACTTTTGATCGGTATGATAAATAATTACTATTTTTCTTTTCAACTATTGAGGAATTAGCAAATAAAGCAATAGAAATTGGTACAATTGAATTTATAACTTTAAATTTTTTAACAAAGTCATCCTCTGAACTGTAATCAATATTTAATTGTGTTCCACAAGTTCGATACATCATATCTAAACTTAATTCACCACCAAAGGGCATATCTTGGGTCATCAATTTATATCTCTGCTTAGGATTATTTGGAATCTCCTCTAATTTTGAGATAGGGTCAAAACCAGCACTGACAATTTCAATATCTAATTTTTTTGTAACTTGCTTTAATTCAAATAAATAATCTTGAGACTCTGAACAAGCCTCATGTATATGGTTAAGTTTATCTCCTGATAATTCAATTTGATTACCGGGCTCGAGAGTTATATTTTTTCCACCTTTGTTAAGTGCAATTATATTATCTTTTTCAAAAACTGGGTTCCATCCAAACTCCAATAATGCATTGAACATCTCTTTAATTTTAAAATAATCCACTCGTTTATTATTTTTTTTATTAAATAGAAACTTTTCATGCTCAATTCCAATTTTAAAATCTTTAGTCTGTTTCACTCCAGATTTAAAATACTCAATTATTTTTTCTTTATTATCAATCATGTTTCTTTAGATAGTATCTTTTATTTTTTTTTAAAGAACTGTTTTTATCTTCCTAGTTGTTCGAGGCGGTACTTAACAAAGATAATTGTGTTATTTTACTATCTCCTAGCTCGTCAACTGGTTTAACTGGATAATCACCTGTAAAATAATGATCTGTTAATTGAGGGTAAGTATCATTTCGCTTATCAAAACCAATAGCTCTATACAAACCATCAATAGACAAAAATTTTAATGATTTAGCGCCAATATACTCACAAATTTCATCATTCGTTTTATTTGCAGCCAATAATTCTTTTTTAGTTGGAGTATCCACGCCATAAAAATCAGGATATCTAATTTCAGGACAAGCTATTCTAACATGAACTTCTTTTGCACCTGCATCATATAACATTTTTACTATTTTATGAGAAGTAGTTCCTCTGACAAGCGAGTCATCAATTAAAATAATTTTTTTATTTTTAATAGTAGTTTGGTTTGCATTTAATTTAAGCTTAACACCCAAACTTCTAATTTTTTGGCTTGGTTCAATAAAAGTTCGACCCACGTAATGGTTTCTTATCAAACCATGTTCAAAGTTCATTTTATGTTTTTGAGAAAATCCTAGTGCTGCTGCATTACCAGAGTCTGGAACTGGTACTACAATATCAGCATCAATATCGTTTTCTTTTGCAAGTTCTTTTCCTAAATTTTTTCGATGTTCATAAGCAGTTTTATTATCTAATAAACTGTCAGGTCTTGCAAAGTAGATATATTCAAAAACACATGGTCTTACTTTTTTAGGAGGAAAAGGTTTGATGCTAGTCAGTTGATTATTTTCAATTAAAACAATTTCGCCATTTTCAACTTCTCTAACAACGTTTGCACCAATAATATCTAATGCACAGGTTTCTGAAGCTAGTACATAGCTACTTCCTAATTTACCAATTAACAAAGGTCTAATGCCATATGGATCTCTTACCCCAATAAGAGAGTTTTGAGTAAGCATTACTAAAGCATATCCACCTTGTATTTGAAAAATTGCATCAATTACTTTATCGATAGTTTTCGATCTCTTTGATTTTGCAATTAATTGTACAATAGTTTCAGTATCTGAAGTGGTATAAAAAATAGCTCCTTCCTCAACTAGTTTTTTTCTTAAAGAAATTGAATTAGTTAAATTTCCATTGTGTGAAACTCCAATTCCTCCAGCATTAGTATCAGCAAAAAAAGGTTGGATATTTCGTAAAGTATTATTACCAGTTGTACTATATCGATTATGACCTATAGCGTAATTACCTTTTAAATTATTTAAAACTTTTTCTTTATTAAAGTTGTCTCCAACTAAACCAAATCGCTTTTCAGAATAATATTTTTCACCATCAAAACTTACAATTCCACAACCTTCTTGTCCTCGATGTTGTAAAGCATGTAATCCAAGTGCAGTTAAAGCAGAGGCGTCTTTTGCATTACTAATACCAAATACCCCACATTCTTCTTTTAATTTTGGATCAAAGTTCTTCAATTTTTTCTCTAGATTCTTGATATGTTTTTTCATTAGGAAATTCTTTAATCAGATAATTACTACCTTTTTCTAAATATGGAAAGGCGTATGATTTGTCTATATTTATTGGCCATTTATCATAATTATAAACGATATGAATACCTGAAAAAATACAAACAGAAATTACATAAGCTTTTATAAAGCCAAAAAAGAATCCAAAAGTTGTATCTAACCCACCTATACCAGTGTATCTAACAGCTTTACTAATACCTTTATTAACCAACAATACTAAAAAAATAACTACAATAAAAATTGCTATGCCAAGACCAACGTCTAATACATATTCATTATCAATAATATCTTTTACATATGGTTTAACTCTAGGGAATAAAATTAGAGTTATCACATAGGCCAAAAGCCACTTTGCCATGGATAGTATACTTAATATAAAACCTTTTTTATAACAGCTGATCAAAGACCAGATAGTGATGACTAAATAAATTAAATCTACAATAGAAGTTGATTTGTAAAAATCTGCCAAAGTCTCTAACATTAAGCTGATTTACCAAAGGGTTTGATAATCAAGATTAAAGCAGGCAGTAAAGTTAATACCGAGATCATAGCTAATAACATTGCTAAACCAGTGAACATGCCAAAATAAATTGTGGGGATAAATTTAGACAAAACTAAAATTGAAAATCCAAAAACAATTGTGATTGAAGTATTTAAAATTGCAACTCCTACTGTTGAATGACATAATTGTAATGTTTTGTTATAATTTTTAATCTTATTGAATTCCTCTTTAAATCGATAAATATAATGGATACTATTATCTACGGCTATACCAATAGTAATTGCAGCGATGGTAATAGTCATCATATCTAAAGGAATTTCTAGTAAACCTATAATTCCAAGTATGAAAAATGCTGCAATAAAATTTGGCACCACTCCTATTAAAGATAATTTAATATTTCTAAATAGAATTAAAAACATTATAAAAATCCCAATCATTACCAATCCTAAAGTAAGTATTTGTGATTTAAATAAGCTCTGTAATAAATTGTTAAATAAAATTAATACTCCAGCAAGTTGATATTCACTTTCTTCTAGACCAATCTTATCTTTAAGATCAAAATTTATTTTATTAATCAAATCGTTCCTTCTTAAATTTTCTTGAGAGTCTATTATTCTTAAGCTGATCCTTGCTTCATCATTCTCTATTGATAGATATGGATCAATAATTTCTGTTTTAATACTTTCAGGTATTTTAGAATAAAGCACACCCATTTCTAAAGTGCCTAAAGGTTTATTGTTATTTAATTGAGTTGCCACATCAATAATTGACGAAAAAGACAAAACTTTTCCAATTTCAGGAAGACTATCTAAGTAATTATGAACAGATGCAATTTTATCAATTTTATCTTTAGTAAACCAATATTTGTCATCATTCTTATCATTTTCATCACCCCAGTCCTCAAACTCGTCATCTTCAGTTGATTTTTTTTCTTTATCTTTCTTAGGAAACTTAAGAATTACTTCTAACGGTGTTGTACCTCCAAGCTCTTCATCTATAAGTTTCATGCCTTTATAGATTTCAGTATTTTTGTTAAAATAATTAATAAAGCTGTTTTCAACCTCCAGCTTGCTAATACCAATAACACTTAAAATAATTACAATTCCTGTTACTGAAAAAATTAAATTTTTTTTATTTATAGAAAGTGATCCTAGAAAAGCGGTGAATTTAGAATTTTGTTCTTTTTTAAGTGAAATATTATCTGAAGGAGCAAAACTTAAAAAAGTTGGAAGTAAAGTGAAGGTAATTATAAATGAAGTAATTAGACCAAAAGTCATCATCCATCCAAAGTCAATAATAGGTTTGATTTCACTAAAGATTAAAGACAAAAATGCTAAAATAGTGGTCAATACAGTGTAAAAAATTGGCCAAAACATTTTTCTGGTGGTTAAAGAAATAATTTCTAAAGAATTTTTAGAAGGGTAATCTTTTTTAAGCTGTAAAAATCTCGTACTCATGTGAATGTTCATTGCCATTGTTAAAATCAACATCAAAGCAATGAAGTTTGATGAAATAACAGTGACTTTCCATCCCAGTAGCCCAAGTAATCCAGTCATTATCATGACTGAAGCTATACAACTGCTAATTGGAACTATAATCCAGATAAGTTTCCTAAAAACAAACCATAGGGTTGCAATAATAAATAATAAAACACCTATACCAAAAACCACAATGTCACTTTTAATAAAGGTCATCATGTCATCAGCAATCATTGGGATACCACCTAAATAAATCTTACCTACATCACCATAGCTCTGGATGACTTGTCTGATCTCTAATATATTTTGGTGATTTTGTTTTTTTATTTGATCTTTATAATTTTCTATTTCTTCTTTTGATTTACTTTCAATGTTTTCAAGTTTTTGAGATTGTTTGATATAAACAATTACCCCACTGGTTTTACCATCTTCACTAATGACAAAGTTTCTAAATACAGGACTATTTAGAATTTCCTTAAATCCTCTATCTTTGTCAACGTCTTCATCTTTTAAAGTTTTAAAACTTTCTAATCTTTCTTGAAGTGGGGCATCCGAATTACTTAACAATGGTATATCTAAAAGAGTTACAACACTATGTACCCAATTCAAACTTTGAATTTTATATTTTAAACTTAGTAAATTATTAATTGATGTATCAGTTACCATCCCTTCATTAGGTGTATATGTAAGAATTAAAAACTCTCTAGATCCGTATCTTTCAGAAACTTCTTTGAGATAAGCTAAATCTGGATCACCATCAATTAATAGCGTCTCAGAAGATGCATCTAGTCTAAAATCTTTTGTATAATAACCAAAACTTAAGATGGTGATTATTAGTAATACAAGTATTGCTTTAGGATTTTTTAAAACAATGTTTTGATACATATGAGCCAACATTAGCTCTTTTATATTGGAAATTAATTAGTTTGAGTATCTTTAAATTTTGTAAATCTTTCTTCAAATTCAAGAGTTACGTTACCTATTGGACCATGTCTTTGTTTCCCAATAATAATTTGGGCAAGGTGTGCGACCTCATTCATTTTTGCTTGCCATTCAGCATGTTCAACTGTGGCTTCTCTTGGCTCTTTTCTTTGCAAATAATATCCTTCTCTATAAACAAACATAACAACATCAGCATCCTGTTCAATTGAACCTGATTCTCTCAAATCTGCTAATTGAGGTTTGTGATCATCTCTTTGCTCAACTTGTCTTGATAATTGAGAAAGAGCTACAACTGGAAGAGCAAGTTCTTTAGCAATTGCTTTTAATCCCTGAGTGATTTGAGATATTTCTTGAACTCTACCGTCTTTGTTGAATGTAGTCCCTCTCATTAGTTGAATATAATCAACCACAATCATATCAAGACCAAACAATCTCTTGATACGTCTAGCTCTATTACTTAATGCAGCAATACTTATTGCAGGTGTTTCATCAATATAAAGTGGAAGTTCAGAAATATTTTTTGAAGTTTCTAAAAATTTATCAAATTGATCATCAGAAATTCTTCCTCTTCTAATATCATTTGAACTAATTCTTGCTTGTTCTGAAATTATTCTGGTTGAAAGTTGCTCTGACGACATCTCTAGTGAAAAAAATGCAATTGAGGATTTTTTTCCACTATCTTGCAATTTTTGTGCAGCATTAAATGCAATATTTGTTGCAAGTGAGGTTTTACCCATCGAAGGTCGTCCAGCTATAATGATTAAATCAGATTGATGTAATCCCCCTAGTTTATCATCTAAATCTCTAAGTCCAGTTGGGACACCAACAATTCCTTCATCATTTTTATATGCAGCAGATGCCATTTCAATGGTTTGTTTCATTGCCTCATCAAACTTTACTAAAGAGGAGTTGAAAGATCCTTTTTCGGCTAAATCAAATAATAATCTTTCTGAATTTTCTATGATTGTTTGTCCATTGGTATCAAGATCATTTAATTTTGCACTATCAATAGTTTGCTCAGAGATTTTTATTAGTTCTCTTCGAACAAACATATCATAAATAATTTTAGAATACTCCACAGCCTGTCTAACAGATGTAGAAAATTTAGTTATCTTAACTAAGTACTCTGGAACATTTAAATCATCTTTTTCATCTTCAAAATAATTCTTCAACGTGATTGGATTTGCTAGCATTCCTTTGTAAATTAGACTCTCGATTGCTTCAAAAATCTTTTGGTGCATAGGATCATAAAAATTAATACTAGAAATTATTGTACTTATCTCATCAAATATATCATTGCTAACAAGAATAGATCCTATTACAGCTTGCTCAGCTTCGATATTGTTAGGTAATTCTTTGAATTGGTTCTTAACTAGACTTAAATTATTTTCCATATTTATAATTTATATGAAAATATTATTTATAAAATTCTTAATTATTGCTGGGGAAAAAAATGTATAATTATTGAATTGTTTCTGCAGAAGATACATCTATAGAGATTTCTGCGTCAACTTCTGAGTGTAGAGAAATTTTAACCTTAAACTTTCCTAAAGCTTTGATCTCTTCGACAGGTTGTATCATTGAAGGCTTAATTTCAATCTTATTTTCGTCTTGGATAAGTTTAGCAATTTCTGTTGGCTTTACTGAACCATATAATTCTTTATTTTCTGTACTTAATTTTTTCACAGAATATTCTTTTCCATTAATTTGCTCAGCTATTAGAGAGGCTTCTTTTTTCTTTTCGTTATCTTTTTTGGATAAATCAGTTTTTATTTTTTCAACTTCTTTAATATTTTCTTTTGAGGCGTAAAGCGCTTTTTTATTGGCAATAAGATAGTTTCTGGCAAAACCTCTCTTAACATCTATTACTTCCCCAATAGATCCAATTCTTTTAACATTTTCTAATAATATTACTTTCATTTATATTAATGCTAAATTTCTAGCTCTTTTAATTGATAAGGATAGCTCTCTTTGTTTTTTCTGAGAAACATTAGTTATTCTTGATGGTAAAATTTTACCATTTTCTGACATATATTTTCTTAATAATTTAATGTTTTTATAATCAACTTGTGGCGCACCCTTTGCTGAAAGTGGACAACTTTTTTTAAATTTATACTTATTAGGTTGGAAAATACTTAATTTTGCAAAATTACTTTGTTTTCCTTTTTTATTTCCACTTTGTCTTTTAGGCATTAGTTTTTAACACTCTCTTTTTTTTCGCTCTCTTCTTTCTTACCGAAGTAAACCGTATCTAAATCAAACTTTTTTACTCTAACTGTTAAATATCTTAACAATTTTTTATCTATTGACTCATTTTTTTCCAATTCATCAATAACTTTTCCACCACCTTTGATTTTAAAATGAATGTAACTACCTTTTCTATTTTTTTTTATTAAATACGATAAGTTTAACAATCCCCAATTTTCAGTCTTTACTACTTCTCCATCATTTTTTTCAATAATTTTTGAATATTTTTCAGATAATTGCTTTAATTCACTCGGTGAAGTATCTTGTCTAGCAATAATAGTATGTTCGTATAAATTCATTTAAGTTCTTTAATAAAAAATGAGGATATACTATTATAAAAGTTCAATTACAATAGTTAAAAAGGCAAATTAATTAGTTTTTTTTATATGTTTTCAGTAATTTTCCCTGGCCAAGGTTCCCAAATGGTGGGAATGGGAAAAGAGCTATATGATAAATTTGATTTGATTAAAAGTTTGTTTAAGCAGGCAGATGAAACATTAAATTTTTCTATTTCTAAGTTAATTTTAGAAGGTCCAAAAGAAGAATTAGATTTAACAATTAATACTCAACCAGCTATATTTTTAATTAGTTACTCAATATTCAGTATAGTTAAAAAAGAATTTAACTTAGATTTAAATAAAGCTAAATATTTTGCTGGACATTCTTTAGGTGAGTACTCAGCTTTGTCATGTGCTGGATATTTAGATTTTTCAGAGACTTTAAAAATATTAAGAATTAGAGGTGAAGCTATGCAAAACTCAGTTCCTAAAGGACAAGGAGGTATGGTTGCAGTATTGGGTTCAAAAATTGATGTAATTGAAAAGATTTTAGCTGAGAATAAAAAAATGTTTAATGCTCAAATTGCAAATGACAATTCTGAGGGTCAAATGGTTTTGAGTGGAAAAACAGAGGACTTAGAACATTTAACTAAAATTTTAAAAGAAAATTCTATTAAAAATATTAAACTTCCCGTAAGCGCTCCTTTTCATTGTGATATGATGAGTAATGCTACCAAAATTATGACAGATGAGTTAAATAAGCTTAACTTTAAAAATGGACAAAATAAATTAATTTCAAATGTGACAGCTTATGAAATTAAAAACCTAGATGAGCTTAAAACCCTCTTAATCAAACAAATTGAGAATAGAGTAAGATGGAGAGAAAGCGTAATTAATATGATAGAAAATAATGTAAATCATTTTATAGAAATTGGACCCGGGAAAGTATTGTCAGGTTTGGTTAAAAGGATTGATAGAGATGTTAAAATTGATACGATAAATAGTTTAAGTGATATTGAGAGTATAAAATTATGAGCGATCTAAAAGGTAAAAATATTATAGTAACAGGTGCTTCAGGTGGTATTGGAAACTCGATAATTAAAAAATTAAACCAAGCTGGAGCAAATATTTTAGCTTCTGGTACTAAAATTGAAAAACTAGATTTACTAAAAAGTAAATTTGAAAATATCAAAATATTAAAATTTGATATTTCTCAAAGTGATAAAATTGAAGAATTTATAGAAAATGCAACAAAAGAACTTGGTGGAAACTTAGATTGTATTATTAATAATGCAGGAGTTACTCAAGATAACCTTGCAATAAGAATGAGTTTAGAAGAATGGAAAAAAGTAATTGATATCAATTTAACATCAACTTTTTTAATGAGTAAATCTGCAATTAAAAAAATGCTTAAGAATAAATCAGGCAGGATTGTTAATATTACGTCTGTTGTTGGTCACACAGGAAATTTAGGGCAGGCTAATTATACTGCATCGAAAGCAGGCATAATAGCGATGTCTAAGAGTTTGGCGATAGAATATGCAAAAAAAAATATAAATATAAATTGCATTTCACCAGGCTTTATTAAAACAGCTATGACTGATAAGTTAGATGAAAAAGTTAAACAAGCTATAATATCAAAAATCCCCTCAGCACGTCTAGGCGACCCTGATGATGTGGCTAATGCGGTGGTTTTTTTGTGCTCAAATCAATCAAACTATATCAATGGAGAAACATTACATGTTAATGGGGGCATGTATATGGCTTGACAAAACATAGTTTTAAACTATTAAGAATTTATAACGAAAAGGATCAATATGTCAGAAGACGTTTCAAGCAAAGTAAAAAAAATTGTAGCTGATCACCTAGGTATCGATGAGGCAAAAGTTAACGAAGAGTCTAGTTTTATAGACGATTTAGGAGCTGATAGTTTAGATACAGTTGAATTAGTGATGGCTTTCGAAGAAGAATTTGGATCTGAAATATCAGATAGTGAAGCTGAGAAAATTTTAACTGTTGGAGATGCAGTTAAGTTTATCGAAGGAAAAGCAAACTAGAAAATTTAATGCCCTCAGAACAAGATGGGGTAATGATAATTTTATCTTCTCCTTCTGGAGCAGGTAAAACTACATTAGTTAAAATGCT